>Ga0222664_1000094_pt1 | contig 68583 bp, 67 predicted proteins | sample AntAcemetagen604_FD_181147 | JGI IMG/M metagenome (GOLD analysis project Ga0222664, IMG submission 181147) | Saline water microbial communities from Ace Lake, Antarctica - #604 | ecosystem: Environmental > Aquatic > Non-marine Saline and Alkaline > Saline | place: Antarctica: Ace Lake... | reverse complement strand
GGAATCGAAAGACGGAGCTATGTGAGTTTACGAACAAGTGAGTCAGGGTCGTGAACGACATATTTTCAAGGAGGGTAGCGACTATGAAAATAGTCGACTCCTGACCGAACTTCCCGATAGTCGCCCATCGAGAAATATTTTTTTGTGGAGACATATAAAAGATATTTAAGTTCTGACATTTCGCATCTCTAATGAGAGTTAGGAACTTTTGGTATACTCCTTAGATGCAAATCATAATTGAGGCATTCCTTCTTGGCTTGGTCGGCGGAGTAGTCCCTGGCTCAGTTCTCACAATACTCCTTGTCTCTGTTATGCAGGGTGGTTTCAAAGCAGGTATGAGAGCTTTTTCATGGTGTATGGCTGCAGAAGTTTCTGTGGTTTTTATACTACTCATTCTGTTACTCTCACTACCAATTACACCCGACATATTCTTATATCTAGCTTTGATTGGCGGTCTCGTACTTTTCTACTTTGCTTTACAGATACTTAAACTTTCTAAAATTGACCGTCCTTACAATACAGACACCGTGTTTTCAGCCGAGAAGATCTATCTACTCTCAGCGACTAACGCGCCCCTTTATATTTTCTGGGTCACTGTCTGCGCACCCCTTATCTGGCAACTAGCAGAGCAATTTGAACTGTATACTTCCGCTTTTTATTTCATGGTTGCATTTGAACTCGGCTGGGGTCTCAGCACTTTCGGTATTATGTTACTTTTCTTGAAATCACGTAACCTACTCACAAACCCTAAGGTCATGACAAAAGTGTATTTAGGTATCGCACTATTCATGACCCTACTAGGTGTTCGTATGTGGTATACCTCATTACAAAGTCTAAACATTCTGTAAGATGAAAAAACTAAAAGTAGCTAGAAAATATAAGAAAAAACCAAGTGTTCTCATAAGCACTCCCAAAACTAACGAATCTTTTTTTCTCAGAAATACCTCAGTAGCGTCTGTGGTATTATGTCGTGCAAGGATAATGGGATAAGGGTATTTATGGATAAAAAGAAGATACTAATATTGGGTTTTGGAGGTACGATTGCAATGATTCCTGGTGAAAAGGGACTCAAGCCAGCAAAATCGATAGAAGAGTTGCTTAAGGAAGTACCTGCAATTCGCGAGTGTGCGGATGTCAGTTTTCAACAAATAGAAAACGAAGATAGTACCAACATTGGTCCGGCCCATTGGTCAAAACTCGTCATGATTATTGCGAGTGAGTGTGAAAAGTATGATGGTATCTTAGTCACTCACGGTACTGACACGATGGCGTACACCGCAACGGCAACTTCTTTTGCACTTGGGCGAGGTCTAAAGATTCCGGTTGTGTTTACAGGCTCACAGCTGCCGCTCGTCTCTTTTAAGACTGACGCTCGGGTAAATCTTGAGCGAGCAGTCGACACACTGGTGAACGCGAGTGAAGAAGACGTTGCTGAAGTGATGATTGTCTTTAACGATGTTGTGTTACGAGCAAATCGTTCTATTAAGACAAGTGAGGCATCTTTTAATGCCTTTAATTCTCCGGCATTTAGCCATCTTGCATCAATCAATGCATCGAAAACTATTTTCTCTCCTGCAGTATTAAAAAAGGACGAGAGTATAGAAATGCAGATAAAGCCACAGTTTGATTCCAATATCATTGTCATTGAACTGGTACCAGGACTAAAGCCATCCATGCTTCGTTCGTTAGTGCGAAGTGGTGAGTCCCACGGACTTCTTTTGAAGTCTCTTGGTGCAGGGAACGTCCCGACACTTGATGAGTACTCCATAGTCCCAGTCATAGCAGAGGCAGTATCGTTAAACATTCCGGTTCTCATTTCTACAAAATTTGTGGGTGGTAATGTGCATGCGGACGTGTACGAAGTGGGTGTGGCTGCATTGGAGGCGGGCGCGATTCCAACCGGTGACCTTACAGATGTTGCTTCACAGGTGAAATTAATGTGGGCCCTCGCACAAGGTCAGACTAAAAGGGAAGACCTAGAAGACTTCATAAACACTAATTTTGTCGGAGAAATCTCTTCGCCCCTAAAAGAGTAGCGTCAATCTAGTCTTTTATTAATACAGGGATTCGGAATCTTACAAAGTACAAAGGTGGGTGACTTATATAAAAAAGAGACGCGGTGGTAGCCACGCCTAACCTAAAGGGGTGGGAAGATACGTCACTCTGCCAGACGATCGCGCAGAACGTGAGAACTGACAGCTGCATCTCCCCTCCAGCTTTTACTGTAACCTCTTTATAAAAAAGTGCAAACGGCTAACTAAGTTCTGTATTGTTTGGCTGAATCTCCTCGAATCCTTCTGGCCACTCTCGTCTAAGTGTATGTTCGTAGAAATTTTTCGTATTGAAAGGATCCATAGTGAGCGCGTCTTTTAAGGCGTCGAGGTCCTCTTTTTCATCAGAGAAACCGGAGTCAATATAGACATAGAAAGTGTGAAGTGTATTGATGAGGTATTCCTCACCATCATCAGGACCATAATGTTCTACGATGAGATCGACTATTGTTTTTCCGTTCGACAAGATTTCCTCGTCAGTTTCACCGTGACCCAAATCCACATAGTATTCACCCCATATGGGGTCTGTCTTTTCAGCACGAGCCACTAATTTATTGTAGTGGCCAAGCCTCCGCTCTGCAGCATGTAATTCGTGTCGCAGGACCTTTTCTGGAGCGGCGTTGTAGGAGAGAAGACTACGCAACATTCGCCGTTGAGCAGAGTACGAAGTGTCAATGTTTTCTGCCTCAGCCTTTGTTAGAATTTGTTCGAAAGATTCCAGTACTCGTTTCATTTCTTTGTCCCAGTTTTTTACTGATGTGCGTTCCAGTAGCGTAAGTACAGGACCATCCATCTGATAATATGCAAACACGTGGGAATTATTTGAGTTCAACCCCTCAGTCATCTCAGATATTGGATATTTCTGCATCAATAACTCAGTCTGGTCCACAAAGTTTCTAATGCTTTCCTCATACTGATCAGGAGATGAGACGCATAGCTCGATGATGAGCCTTTGAGGTACATGCGGAAAGAGCTCTTTCAGACGGGAAAGTTCACGGTCTACAATCAATAACCCCTGCTCAGCAGTATTGGGATGTTTAAAAATTATGTTGCGGATCATCTTAGGACTCGTCACCCAATTTCCAAAACCTGGTACATATGGGTATTGCTCTTCTAGCTTTGGACCCAAGGCAAGATAAGTTTCCAAAGAAACTCGCACCCTCGCTCGGTTTGCTTTCGATTGCCAAGCGACGACATTAGACTCTATCCCTTTCTCTTCCATTTCAGCATATATGCTTGCGTTGTTTCCGTACACATACTCGGCGAGGTCTATCGCATTTTTGTAATGTACACCGCGACGAAGTGATTCGTCGAGCATGTCAAAAAATTCACCAGAAAAGAGTCTGAGTTTTTCAAACATGTACGCTTCCATTGCAGACTTCTCGTCGCCCTCACCTGAGGTCTGTTGATACTTCGTTGCGTAGCCCTCAAAATCTTCAGTGGGTTCAAATCCATGAGCTTTGGGATTATTAATGGGCAAGTCCTCTACAACATCGTTACCTTTTACGAGGTACTTTTTTAGATAGAAATCTTTATCATTTTCGTCACTTACCATGCGATGACCGGCACCGTGAATGAGCGTACGACGTGGGTTGTGGGGTTTGGGAGCGTCCTTTTCATCGAGGCGAAGCGCGACCTTAAGATACGAATCAAATCCGCGGTTAAAGGATTTTTCTACCTCAGCCACAAATGTAGCGTGGGAAGGTGAACCCTTTTTTCCTTGCAAATATTCATTGTAAATACGTAGGCCACGATTTCGGAGATTCTTCTCAAACAAATTTCGTATAGAATCTACCTTTTTCTGCACACGTCCCTCTTCTGTTTCTGCAGATTCATTATCTTCATCTTCTTTTACTTCTTTAGACTCATCACTCTGGTCTACATCCTCGTCATTTATGCCGAGTGTCTGAAATGACTCTTTCATTTCGTCAAAGATGGGACCACCTCTCCCTCGCGGGTTTAATGTCCCTGGTTTACGCGCGGCATCTAGTTTACGCGCATCTGATTCTTTTCGAGCTTTAATAATTTTAGAGAAAGGATTTTCGATACTCATGGTGTGTTTATTGTATCAATAATTTTCAACATCCCTATATATCAACAGGCATCTTATATAAGAGCAATCCAGTTCCTCTCAGTCAGCAACCCCGTCTTTCCGGTATACTAAGAGTTCATGGAACGCAACGATCTTATTATTTTTATCCTACTCACCTTTGCCGTCAGTGCAGGGCTTGGGTACTACCTCGCGCGACTCTTTTTCTAGTGTAAATCTGTGTGTTCAGAATGTTCGTCTCCATGCTCGTGTTCTACTCCGTGGGACTCCGTGAATGTATGCGCAAGAGAAAGGGAGAGGGCGATGAATGCAACACCAAGAAGTGCTGCGCTAAATATTTTATAGAAATGATCTCGATGTGATTGGCGTAATTCTGGAATGAGGTCACTGGTGGCGATGTAGAGAAGGTTGCCCGCTGCGATACCGGTGAGTATCCAGATATATTCTCCGATGTAGGAAGCAAACATAAGGGTAATCAAAGTACCGACGACAATACTTAATGCAGAAATGAAGTTGAGGGTTAGTGCTCGCGTACGCGAGTAACCTGAGGCGATGAGAACACCGAACTCGGCAATCTCTTGTGGAAGTTCATGAAGGATGACACCGATTGTGGTCACTATTCCGAGTATTGGGTCGATGAGGAATGCTGAGGTGATGACCACTCCGTCAGCGACATTATGAATCGCATCTCCAATGAGAAGCATGCGCGCTCCGCCAGAGGTGCATCCGTCTTGATGGTCATGATGGTGATGGTGATACGTCGTGAGTAGGTGAGCTATGTAGTAGAAGGTAAAAAATCCTGCAAGTATTGCAAGAGGTCCAAACGAAGGGGATCCCTCGAGAGTCTCGGGTACGAGTTCAAAAAATACAATCCCAAGAAATACGCCAACAGCAAGTGGAAGGATGAAGCGGTGTGCACCAGAAAGTCTTCCAGAGTTTCTGAAAAATAGAATACCAACGAGAGAGCAGGAGGCAACAATAATTGAGGCGATAAGCGGATATGGCATAAAGTGTAGTATAAAGTTATTGCAAATAATTTGCAATAAGATATCATGGGAATATGAAATGCGCAACAGGGGGTATACAAAAAGTACTACGCGATCGTGGGTACCGCGTGACTGAGCAGCGTATTGAAATTATTGAGGTGCTGGGTGGCGTGGCGCAACCAAAGACCATCCAGGAGTTGACCCACCTCGTTACTGCTGACGAGGCAAGTGTGTATCGCACAATAGGAATGTTGGAAAAGGAGCGCTTGGTAGAAACCGTCACGTTGCAAAATGGTGACACGGTCTACGCGCTCCACGACGGACACCATCATCACTTCGTATGCACTAATTGCAGAAAAGTGGTTCATATCCCATGCACTGACGAACACCGTGCGCCACGAACGGTAAGAACACTTGCGCACGTGACGGGGCATGATGTCACGTACTATGGTATCTGCAGAAAGTGTCCAAGAAAGGTATAATCGGCACATGAAAAAGGAATTCTTGCTTCTTGTCTTCATGTGCGTTTTTCTTGTTCCGAATGAAGGAGTGGCACAGGAGGTGCATCAAGATCTTCAGAGTACAGAACGCGCTGAAGTGTTGAATATTATTAAAGAGGAAGTGAGAGATATTATTGGCACTGAAGCAACAGCGCTTGTTCAGACAGTGTCTGCACGCCTCCTTTCTGGAGAATACGAGGGAACGGTAGTAACCTTCGATAATGACCTTGCTGTTCTTGAGAAAGGTGATGTTATTTTTATAAATCACATCATCACTATTAACGGAGATGAGTACTATGAATTTAAAGACGTCGACCGCCGGGGCGTCCTGGTGGGTCTGGGCATTCTCCTTGCAGCGCTTCTAATATTCTTCGCTGGTAGGCAAGGTTTCCGTGCACTAGTCAGTCTTTTGGCTAGTATATTTGCCATTCTCTTCTTGTTGGTCCCTGCGTTGCTCGCAGGGTATCCACCTGTTCTTTCGAGTGTGGGGATTGCAGGTATTGTTCTCGCCCTTATTCTTTTTGTGACACATGGAGTAAATGCACGTACGACCATCGCATTTTTTGGAACATTCAGTGCAGTGTTTGTGACCGGTCTTGTTGCTTTTTTCTGGGTAGAAGCAGCAAATCTCACAGGCTTCGCTTCAGACGCCTCAGTGTATCTCAATATAAGTACACGTGGTGCACTCGATTTCCCAGCACTCCTTCTCGGAAGCATTATTATCGGAATGCTCGGTGTCCTTGATGATGTGGCGATTACGCAGGCGTCAGTTGTGCAAGAGCTCAAAGCGGCAAATAATTCTTTTGAATTCCGTGAGTTATATCAGCGTGCCATCCGCGTTGGTCGCGACCATGTTGCATCTCTTGTAAACACACTCGCATTCGCCTACGTCGGTGCATCACTCCCTTTAATACTACTCTTAGCACGTACGGACGCAGAATTTGGACTTTTAGTAAATCAGGAAATGGTTGCTGCAGAAATTGTCAGAATCATTGTAGGATCAATCGGTCTTATCTTGGCGGTACCTCTCACCACGCTTGCTGCAGCGTGGTGGTACAGCGGACATTCGGTAGGGGAGTTCTCAGATGGACATAGCCACCATCACTAAGGACATATCTCGGAAGGAAAGTGAATCTCCTGATATACTATGTCCATGAAAACACCACAGACACAATCTTTTCTGAAAGATTTTAGAAATTTCGCGATGCGCGGCAATGTTGTCGATCTTGCAGTCGCGGTCGTTATCGGTACGGCCTTTAATAAGATAGTCTCATCGCTCGTCGATAATATTGTCATGCCACTTGTGGGACTTATGACCGGCGGTGCTGATTTTTCGGACCTCGCTGTCTCTGTTGGCGACGCAGAAGTACAGTACGGAGCATTTATTCAGTCGGTCGTCGACTTTGTTATTATTGCTCTCGCAATTTTTGTAGCTATCAAGATTATGACGAATCTTCAGCGTAAACAGGATGAGGCACCTGAGGATGATAAACCTGCTCCGCCGCCAGAGGACATCAAATTACTTCGTGAGATACGCGATGCGCTCAGAAAATAAGAATTGGGGGTTACAGACAGTCTTCAGACTGTCTGGAGACCTAGGCAAATCTAAAAAAATGATTTCTGATTTTTGTTATCCACAGAAAACCCCTTACCAAACTTTCTTGCTTCTCTCAATAACCTATATTTTTCAACGTACTTAGGCTTTTCTCAGGAAAGACTAAAAATTTTACTGCTTCGTCATAGAGAGTTAGAATGTATTTAACACACGTTTCCTGCTCTTCGTGTGACCGAGTTGGAGACACGCGCTTTTCGAAAAGCGCCATGTAAATAAACATGGTTGTGTCTTTTGCTCTCTGGAATTAATCGCGAAGTCTGTGGTGGATGATGCTCTGAACTTATTAGAAATCAATATTCTAGATATTTATATGAAAATAGAGCATATTCGAAAACGAGACGGGTCAACTCAACCGTTTCATCTAGAAAAAATCACGAACGCAGTTACTCGAGCATTGCAGGAAACAAATGCAGGGACAAGGGAAGATGCTGAACGTGTTGCCGAGCGTGTACACGAGCAAACTGTTGCAATGTGTGTGCAAGCAGCTGCTGCAGAGTCAGACGACCCTATGTCTAAGAAGTGTGTTGATGGACATCCTTCGGTGGAAGAAATGCAGGACATTGTTGAGCAGGTCCTGATGGAAATGGACTATTTTGAGACTGCGAAAGCATACATACTGTATCGAAATGCGCGTAAGAAACTCCGTGAACGGGACATTTTTAGTAAGCGTACAAACCTGAAACCATATGAATATCCGGAGTTGGCAGAGTATGTGGATGCAGTCCGACATTCATACTGGATACACACCGAATTCAATTTCACAGGTGACATAAATGACTACAAGATAAACATCAACGATGCAGAGCGCAATGCAATTAAAAATACAATGCTGGCCATTGCGCAGATTGAGGTTGCGGTAAAAACATTTTGGGGAGATGTGTATAAAAAAATGCCAAAGCCGGAAATCGGAGCGGTGGGAGCAACGTTCGCTGAAAGTGAGGTGCGCCATATGGACGCGTATTCACACTTGCTAGAGATACTTGGACTTAATGATGAGTTTCAGAAGTTGTCAGATATGCCTGTGATTCATGGTCGTGTTAACTATCTTGAGAAGGTGATTACGCTTGCACGCACCAGTGAGAATCGTGAGTATGCTCAATCAGTACTCCTCTTTTCTCTTTTTGTGGAGCATGTGTCGCTCTTTTCACAGTTCCTTATCATGATGTCCTTCAATAAGCACAAGAACTTATTCAAGGGTATCTCTAATGCGGTCGAGGCCACCTCAAAAGAAGAGCAGATTCATGGGTTGTTTGGTATCGATCTCATCAACATTATAAAGAAAGAACATCCGGAATGGTTTGATAATGAACAGCGTCAGTTAGTGAAAGGGCTTTGTCTTGAGGCATATGAGGCAGAGAGTAACATTATCGATTGGATCTTTGAGAAAGGGGAACTCGAGTTTTTGCCAAAAGCCGTGGTAAAAGAATTCGTAAAGAATCGCCTCAATAACTCTCTCAAGAGTATTGGAATGCAACCTATCTTTTCAGTGAATGAAAAATTGGTTGAAGAGACAGACTGGTTTGATACAGAGGTCATTGCAACAAAACATGTCGACTTCTTTTACAAGCGGTCTATTAATTACAGTAAAAAATCGAAGAGTGTACAGAGTGGTGATTTATTTTAGTGTGTAATTTTTATCTCCTATGGACTACAACAAGCCTTGGTATTGGTTGAATGAAAATAGTCGAGCATTTCTTGCGCGTGGTTATCTTGGCGAGGGGCAGTCTGCTGAAGATCGCGTACGAGCTATTACCGACCGAGCGGAAGAGTTGCTTAAGAAACCTGGCTTTTCTGACAAACTGTATGAATATGTGAGTAAAGGATGGGTCTCATTCTCTTCACCGGTATGGGCCAACTTCGGCGTGAGTAAAGGGCTACCGATTTCTTGTTTTGGTTCATATGTTGATGACAATATGGGAAGTATTCTCTACTCTCATGCTGAGATTGGAATGATGACAAAATATGGTGGGGGCACGTCAGGCTATTTCGGCGCACTACGTGGTCGTGGTAAGGAGATTAGTGGAAATGGGCACTCGTCAGGCGCAGTGCATTTCATGCAACTCTTTGATTCTCTGATTGACGTAGTGAGTCAGGGGTCTGTCCGTCGAGGTACGTTTGCCGCGTATCTTCCTATTGAACATCCGGATATTTTAGAATATCTCGATCTTAATACTGAGGGTAATCCGATTCAGGGTATTAACTACGCTGTAACGGTTACTAATAAATGGCTTCAGGCCATGGTGGATGGGGACGAAGAGAAGCGTGCGATTTGGGCGAAGGTACTGCAACGGCGTGGAGAAATTGGATACCCGTACATCATGTTCATCGACAATGCTAATGAGGGGCGTCCGGAAGTATACAAAGACAAGAAGCTGCCAATCTATGCCAGCAATGTGTGTAGTGAGATAATGCTTCCAAGTAAGGACGATTGGTCTTTCGTGTGCTGTCTTTCCTCCGTAAACTTACTTTTTTACGAAACATGGAAGGATACTGACTTAGTAGAAACGATGACTTACTTCCTTGATGCGGTGATGGAGGAGTTCATCCTTAAGCTCGAAGAGTTGCGTGATCATGAGAATTCAGAAAAGCGTCGGGCATTTGACTTTATGGAGCGTGCATACAAGTTTGCCAAAGAGAACCGAGCACTCGGCCTTGGTGTCCTTGGTTACCATTCACTCTTACAGTCAAAAGGGCTTGCGTTTGAGAGTATGGAGGCTGGAAAGCTCAATGTAGAAGCTTTCAAATTTCTTAAAGAGCACGCATACAAAGCGTCAGAGGAGATGGCTAAAGAGTATGGAGAGCCAGAAGTGCTCAAGGGGTATGGTCGCCGAAATACTACATTACTTGCCATTGCCCCGACTACATCATCCGCTTTTATTCTTGGACAAGTCTCTCAGGGCATTGAACCACTTTGGTCAAATTGTTATGTGAAGGATCTCGCGAAACTTAAGGTTACCGTTAAAAACCCATTTCTTCAGGAACTGCTTGAAAAAAAGGAAAAAGACACGCGTGACATCTGGAACAGTATTCGCGACAACGATGGTTCAGTTCAGCATCTTGAATTTTTGGATGAGCACGAAAAGGAGGTGTTTCGGACATTCGCTGAAATTGACCAGGCAGTTGTAATTGAACAAGCTGCAATACGTCAAAAGTACATTGACCAGGGGCAGTCACTCAATATTATGGTGGCGCCAAATACTCCGGTTAAAGAGATTAATCAGTTTTACATTCAGGCGTGGAAGCAGGGGGTTAAAGCGCTCTACTATCAACACAGCATGAATGCTGCACAACAACTTACGCGTCAGAAGATTTGTCGTGCGTGTGAGTAGCGCGTACTAAGGAATCGCCCCGGTAAAATACTTTACCGGGGCGATTTGCTACGTATGTTGCCTTCGTCGCATACTGTAGCAGTTTTGGTATACTGGCTATATGAGAACGTCGCTCTCAGTACTACTTATCGTTACCGTTATTTTTGCGGGAGGATACTTTTATTACACCGCGGAGGCGATATGCAACGCGCCGATTGCATATCGTATCGGGGTGCTTGACTCGCAGTTTGGGCTTTCGATGGACGAAGCTCGCACAGCGGTCGCGGATGCAGAGTCTCTCTGGGAAGATACGACGGGACGAAATCTTTTTACGTACAAGGAAGACGCTGACTTTACGATAAATTTTATTTTTGATACCCGACAGGAGCTCACAAACACTGAGCAGGAGATTGAGCAAACATTGGAGCAACAACGAGATATGAGTGAGGCGGTTCGCGCGCAGTATGATGTGCTTGTTGCGCAGTATGAAGACCTCGTGTCGTCGTATGAGACGGCGAAAATAGAGTATGAGAATCGCCTCACTGCATACAATCAAGAGGTAGTTAAATGGAACAGAGAAGGCGGGGCACCACAAAGTATCTATGATGACTTGGAAAGAGAGCAGGCTTCACTCACTGTAGAACAGCAAAAACTAAATAATACTGCCCACGAGCTTAATCAGTCCGTTCGAGATATCAATGCGCTTAGTGAAAAGGGTAGTGTGGTTGTCTCTGCATACAACAATGTGGTGAATTTTTACAATAAAACATTTGGAGTAGAACGGGAATTCACTCAAGGGGACTATCAAGGAGATTTTATTAACATTTACCAATATGACGATGGTGAGGAATTGCGACTCGTGTTAGCACATGAGTTCGGGCATGCGCTGTCGCTCGGGCATGTGGAAAATGAGACTTCAATCATGTACTACCTTATGGGGGAGCAAGATTTTGAGAAGGGTCTGACGGCTGAAGATAAGGAAAAATTTCAGCAAGTCTGTGGCGAAGGCCACTTCACACTGTGGCCTGCTAGGTGGTAAGATTGAGTATAAGTTAATTTTTAAAATATATGTTTTCGTTACCATACATGAGGATATTGACGCCAGTTATCGCGGCTGCAGTAGTGATAGCACTCGGGGCTTATATACACTTGACACTTAAGGAAGCGCGCTATCTTTATAGCGGTCCTGTGGTAATTAATGTGATTGGGGAAGGGGAAGCTGTTGCTGTCCCAGATATCGCAACGTTTTCATTTTCTGTTCGTGCTGAGGGAGAGGATGCAGCAGACGCACAGTCACAATCTGCAGAATCAGTTAACGCGATTCTCGAATATCTAAAAGATGAAGGGGTCGAAGATGCAGATGTAAAGACTCAGTACTATAATTTAAATCCGCGATATGAATATCCGCAGACCATCTGTCCTGCTGGAAATTACTGTCCTCCGGGTGAGCGTGTACTAGTTGGGTATGAGGTTAGTCAGAACATCTCAGTAAAAGTTCGAAATACAGATATGGCAGGGAGTTTGATTTCGGGTGTCGGAGAATTTGGGGCTACCGATGTTTCAGGACTCAACTTCACTATTGATGACGAAGATCATTTAAAAGCAGAAGCGCGCGAAGCAGCAATTGCTAACGCACAGGAGCAGGCGAAGAAGCTTGCGGATGATTTGGGTGTCCGAATTGTACGCATGTCTGGCTTTTGGGAAGACCAAGGTAATTATTACTCTGCTGGATACGGGGGAGATGCGCGTATTGAGTCTTCAGTAATGATGGACAAAGCAGTTGTGCCGTCAGTACCAAGTGGTGAAAATACGGTTAAAGCGCAGGTGAATGTCAGCTACGAAGTGAGATAGCGTGGGACACTATCACTACAAGAGTACTTCTTGTTTTATAAAGAAAACAAAGTCGCTAAGCTCTTTTGACTTTTGGTCAAACAAGTGTATGATATCTATAAATCGCCCGTCTGGGGCGTTTTTTAGAACAGATGAAGTTCTCTATTTCTAGTATTTTTAAGTTTTATTATCATGAATCGACTTGTACGCTATATTCAAGATACACGTGCTGAATTAAAACATGTGTCATGGCCGACAGTACATCAGTCTGTTATCTATACAATACTTGTGATTGTGATTTCGCTTCTTGTAGCCGCATTCACAGGCGTATTTGACCATCTCTTTACTCAAGGGATTGATTTAATCGTGAAGTAGGATTTGTAATAGGTAAATACAGTGTAATTTTGTAACAATAGTTATGTCAAAGCAACAAACAGACGGAGAGCGACATTGGTATGCAATCCATACATACTCAGGCTATGAAAACGCAGTTGCGCGTAATCTTCGTCAGCGTATCGATTCTTTGGGTATGCAGGACAGAATTTTTGAAGTGGTTGTCCCTACAGAGAAGAAAATTCGTGTAAAGGGAGGTAAGCGAGTGACTGAGGAAGAGCGTGTGTATCCAGGGTATGTGCTTGTGGACATGGTGGTGACCGATGAGTCGTGGTACGTGGTACGTAATACCCCACGCGTTACCGGCTTTGTCGGGAGCGGTACTCAGCCCGTTCCTTTGCGAAAGGATGAACTCGAGGCGCTCATGAGTCGTATGCAGAGTGAAGCACCGAAACACAAGGTGGACTTCATGGTAGATGATGTTGTGATGATTGCAGACGGACCATTTAAGGAGCTCGAAGGGAAGGTTGGAGAGATTGACGAGGAGCGAGGAAAGGTGAAAGTACTCGTTTCTATGTTTGGACGCGAAACACCGGTAGAGCTCGACTTCTTGCAAGTAAAGAAAATATAAGTATAGTAGGCGGATCTTATGGCAAAACAAATACTCAAAAAAATAAAGGTACAGGCACAGGGAGGAAAGGCAACACCAGCTCCACCGCTCGGTCCTGTACTTGGACAGGCCGGTATTAATATCGGTGAGTTCGTAAACCAATTCAACGAGCAGACACGTGAGCGTATGGGGGACATTGTTCCAGTTGAAATAAATGTCTATGAAGATAGAAGTTTTGATTTTGTCATTAAGACATCGCCAGCATCTCGGCTGATCCTCAAAAAGATTGGAAAGGATAAGGGTTCTGGAAAGAACCTAACCTCAAAAGCGGGGGAAATTACAAAAGCTCAGATTAAGGAAATCGCAGAGGAGAAAATGCAAGACCTCTCAGCAAACGACATTGACGCAGCGATGAAGATTATTGAAGGAACGTGTCGTTCAATGGGCGTGCAGGTAAAAGGGTAGTTTGACGTTATACAAAAACCTCCAGAAGTGCCAGCTGGCACTTCTGGAGGTTTTTGTATATGATGCACACGGGAAAATTGAAAGAGGGAGTAGCGGTGATGCTCAGATGGTATCTGAGACCAAACGCCGTTATCCGAGCGGCGCTCGCAAATCCACAAACCTCCATGAGGCAGGTGGCAGCGGCACTATTGTTTTTTGGTCCAAAAAAAATAATCCTCGTTCAATCTGCTGAACATGGCAGGTGGGGTTTACCAAAAGGAGGAATAGAAAGAAGAATAAATAACCGAGTAGAGAGCCTCGGAAGAGCTGTTCGTAGAGAGGTTCGAGAAGAGACCGGTTTGACATCCGGTGATTGGAATCTCCGCGAATACATATGCTCTTTTGATTGTGCGACTTCAAAACCGAGAGGTTTTGGGTTGTGGTCAAAAGAGTTTCATGTAATCAAAGGACTTGTGCTCCGGGATCCTGTAGGATTCCAAAGTTCGGAGATTTCTGAAGTAAGAGCAATCTCGCTCGACAGACTCTCAGAACTTTCTGAGCTCGAGATGCGTCCGGAGCGACGCCTCGTCATCATGAAGATGCTTTCTCTCTGTACATAACATCAATCACTCCAAGGTGAAGTAGGAAAAACTGGGAGACGGAGCCAATTCAGGTGCCGTTTTCTTTTTATAAACTGTCGTCCTTATTTTTTGATACGATAGAGATTATTCCTCTCAACTAAGAGTATATGCAACTCATTCCTGTACAGACGAAAATTCTCAAACCTCCTAAAGATGATTTGTTCGTTATACTCGATAAGTGTCTCAAGGATGTGCAAGAAGGAGATATTGTGCTGGTTACTTCAAAGGTGATTTCAATCCATCAAGGCGCTTGTGTACCGATAGGGCTTATCGAAAAAGAAGTTCTGGTGTCTCAAGAAGAGGAGCATGCAATGTCTGCAAATAAATCTTATCCGCTTCGTATTAAATACAACGCTTTCTTATTCGAAAGTGGCATTGATGAGAGTAATGGTGAGGGTTACTATGTCTTGTTGCCGAAAAAACCATACGAGGCAGCAAAGGAGATATGGGAATACTTGCGGAAAAGGCACTCTATTAAGAATGTTGGAGTCATTATTACAGACAGTCACTTACTGCCTTTTCGACGAGGAGTTACGGGGATATCAATAGCTTTCTGGGGTTTTCTGCCTGTCGCGCAGCATGAAGGTAAGAGAGATTTGTTTGGGCGTGAAATTCTACTCTCGTCAACTAACATAGCGGATTCCTTGGCATCGGCAAGTGCGGTAGTTTGTGGTGAGTGTGATGAGGCGACTCCTGTCGTGATCGCACGTGATGTGCCGGGAATTGTTTATACGGAAAAGGACGTCCGAGAGGAACTCCTCATCCCTATTGAAAGTGACTTGTACGGCCCGCTATTAAAAGAATTCTGTGGAGATTAGTGTCGTTCCAACGTGAGCCACTCAAAAGTGAGACCGTCTTGGTCTCCTTTTTCTTTTTTTATTACCTTTGAAAATTCACTGTAATCAGGAAAGAATGTGTCTGCCTCTGTATCCTCATCATCTATAATTGTAAGGTAGAGACGCTCTGTAATAGGGAGCGCTTCTTTGTAGAGTTCTGCGCCACCGAAGATGAATATTTCCTCTTTTTCCACCCTGTAGGCCTCTTTAAGCGCTTCTTCAAGTGAATGTGTAACTGCGCATCCTTCCGCGCGATATTCAGTATCACGGGTCACCACAATATTTGTACGGTTGGGGAGGGGTCTGCCAATAGATTCGTATGTTTTCCGCCCCATAATAAGTACATGCCCAGTCGTCAGCTCTTTCATGCGCTTCAAATCGGGGCGTATTCGCCAGATAAGCTCCCCGTTCTTCCCAAGCTCACGGTTTTTGCCGACCGCTGCTATGGCACTAATCATCGGTCGTCTTTTTGGAGCATTCATTTGAATTACTGTTTAATTTAATACTTTGGTCCAGCGATTTGTCCAAGGAGAGAGCAAATAGGGACATCAGTTCAACATAGTTGCGCATGCTCCTTGTTTCATTGAATTATGCCACATTGAGAGAGGCTTGTCTTTTGGTGACTCAGAGGTGGGGGAGGTATACTACTCTGATATGGCACACTATGAAGTTGAAGTAAAAAGTCTCCTTGGAGAAGAGCAAAACGCACAGGCATTGAAAAAGAAAATGTGCGACCTCGATCCAGCTTGTGCATGTGTTGCACAAAATAAGCAACTGAATCACTATTTTAAAGACGGTGACATACAGCAGTTGTTTGAGAATACAAAAAAACTTTTTAGTGCAGAAGAGTTAGAAAAGTTTAGTAGAGTAATTGAGAAGGGGGAGAGGTTTTCAGTACGCTCACGTCAAAAAGATGAAGAGGTGCTCTTGGTTGTTAAGGCGTCAGTCGATGCAGGAACGAGCGAGAACACAGTCTCACGTCTGGAATTTGAAGAGTCCGTTGATGTAACGCTCGATGAACTCGACGAGCTTATTCAGTCGGCAGGATTTCAGTATCAGGCAAAGTGGTCTCGGGAACGCGAGGAGTATGTATATAAAGGCACGAACGTGTGTCTTGATAAGAATGCGGGGTATGGGTATCTTGCAGAGTTTGAAAAAATTATCGAAGACGAGTCGCTTTTGAAACAGGTGCGTGAAGAGATTGACACGCTTATGAATGAACTCGGCGTCGAAGAGCTCTCTCAGGATCGTCTCGAACGTATGTTTGCTCACTACAATGAAAACTGGCCAGAGTATTATGGAACAGACAAGACGTTTACTATTGAATAGATATGAAAGTACTCCTCTTAGATGCAGACGGTGTGATTTTAAATAAAGGTGAGTACTTTAGTGAACGTTTTGCGCGTGAATATAATCTTCCCCTTGAGGACGTCGTCGAGTTTTTTAAAGGACCATTCTTGCTTTGTCAAAAGGGTGAGGCTGATTTGAAAGAGGAACTTGAGCCCTATTTAAAAAAATGGGACTGGGATAAGGGGGTGGATGCTTTTCTCAAATACTGGTTTGACTCTGACTTAGTATTCAATGAAGGAATTCAATCCACGCTGTCTCGTTTCCGAGAAAAAGGGATTAAATGTTATTTGGCTTCAAATAATGAGAAGTATCGTGCAAAAGAGATTTGCAGGATGCTAGATGAAGTTGGTTTGCTCGACGGAGCATATTTTTCAGCGGACTTAAAAGTCCGAAAGGAGGATTCGAAGTTTTTTGAGTACGTACTCACTAATATTGGTGTAGAAGCAAAAGATGCCTACTTTGTCGACAACGACCAAAAGAATGTTGATGCGGCGCTTCATCTTGGCGTGAATGCCAGTCTGTATAACGAGCATGTTCTCGATGATTTGTTAGCTAAAATTAATTAACTATGTTCCTCTCAGATAAAGATATTCATGCAGCGGTAAAAGCAGGGGAAGTTACCCTTGAACCTTTTGATAAAAAGCGTCTACAGCCAGCGAGTTATGACATCCGTCTGGGTAACATTTTTATCATAAATGATCCGCATACGACGAGCCTTATTGATCCGGTGAAAGGTATACACCCAAATACTCATTCTGTAGAAGTCGAGGATGGAGGAGAATTCATACTGCATCCAGGTGTGAGTATTCTCGGATACTCCAAGGAATACTTTGGATCAGAACGGTTTCTTATCGAAGTGAATGGAAAATCAAGTTTGGCGCGAATTGGGCTCCTTGTACACAACTCTGCAGGATTGGTAAATCCGGGACACTTCCTCAATATTGCGTTGGAGCTCTGCAACCTCAACAATGTGCCCATTGTCCTCCGTCCGGGTATGGAAATCGCTCAGCTCACATTTTCGCCACTTTCTTCAGAAGCGAAGTCGGACTACAAAGAGAAAGGGAGGTATCACCTCAATAACATTGTCGGCTATGTGCCACCAAAGACAGGTCCGCTTGCGCGCAAGAAAAAAACGCGGAACGTTACTAAGAAGTCTAAGAAAAAGTAATTATGGAAAAGAGACACGGAGAGTATCAATATCTCGATCTGATGCAAGAGCTACTCGATCACGGTGATCGACAAGAGGACAATGATACTGGGGATGTTACATATAGCCTCTTTGGTAAGCAGATTCGTTTCGATCTCGCTGATGGGTTACCCTTACTTACAACCAAGAAGGTTTTCTGGAAAGGTGTGCTCCATGAACTGTATTGGTTTCTTTCGGGGCAGTCAAACATTAAATATCTCGTTGATAATGGTGTGCATATTTGGGATGACTATCCGCTCAGGATTTATAACGACAGGAAGGAAGAAGAAAATCTCCCAGAACTTACAAAAGAAGAGTTTATCAAGAAGATTGCCACAGATGATGAGTTTGCAAAGACGTATGGGGAACTTCCACACATCTATGGTGAGATGTGGCGAAAATGGCCCGCTTCAGATGGAAAGACTATTGATCAGCTTGCGTGGGTTGTAGATGAAGTAAAAAAAGATCCAAGTTGCCACAACGCAATCGTGACCTCGTGGAATCCTGAGTATCTCTATGCAATGGCTGCTCCAGGAAAAGCTTGTCGTTTCCCAATTTGTCACAATATGTACCAAGTCAATATAAAAGATGGCCGATTGTGTCTACAGCTATACCAGCGTTCTGCGGACATTTTCCTTGGGGTACCATTCAATATTGCGAGTTACGCGTTACTTGTTGAGGTGCTTGCAAAGATTACGGGCTACAAGCCGGGAGAATTTATACACACGTTCGGTGATGTACACTTTTATGAGAGTCATCGAGACCAGATAAAGGAACAGCTTACACGGGAACCAAAACCATTCCCGAAAGTCAGCATAGATGATGAGGCAACTTCTCTAGACTCTTTCAGAACAGAGCATGTGAAGCTTGAGGATTATGATTCACATCCGCCAATCAAGGCTGAGCTGGCAGTCGTGGGAGGGTTTAATAAGAAAATCCATTCATAGAGTATTGTTACAATATTTCACATATGATTTAGCGTAGTTCAAAACAGAAGAAATTATTTACGTAACTGTTTTATCTATGTATCAAAATATAAAAAACCAAGACAAAGAAGTGTTCGATGCAATTGAGGGGGAAGAGAAGCGTGAAGCGACCACCCTTGAACTTATCGCAAGTGAAAATTACGTCTCAAAAGCTGTTCGTGAGGCAAACGGCTCGGTATTCACAAACAAGTATTCAGAAGGGTATCCTGGAAAACGTTACTACGCAGGACAAACCTATACCGATATTGTGGAAAATATTGCAATTGATAGGGCGAAGAAAATCTTTGGTGCAGATCACGCGAATGTCCAGCCTCTCTCTGGTGCACCTGCAAATGTTGCGACATATTTCGCTTGGCTTGAGCCGGGGGATACGGTATTAGGAATGGACCTGGGTCACGGTGGACATCTCACACATGGTCATCCTGTTACGTACATATCCAAACTCTTTAATTTTGTACGGTACAAAGTAAAAGATATCGAGACTGGAGAAATTGATTATGATGAGCTTCGAGAGACCGCAAGGAAAGAGAAGCCAAAGATAATTCTTGCTGGGTTCTCTTGTTACTCACGCGAGTATGATTATCAGAAGATGAAAGAGATAGCTGATGAGGTGGGGGCTATCACAATGGCTGATATGGCACATATTGCAGGACTTATCGCAGGGGGTGTCGTGAAGAACCCGTTGGATTATGGATTTAACATAATGACCACTACTACCCACAAGACACTTCGCGGTCCTCGCGGAGGGCTCATCCTCTCACAAGGTAAGGTTGGAAATCCTTTTAAAGCACCCGAAAAAAGTGTAGAAAATCTCCCAACACTTATTGATAGAAGTGTGTTTCCTGGTTTTCAAGGAGGTCCGCACATGAATCTTGTTGCAGCAAAAGCAGTGGCGTTTGGTGAGGCGCTTACCCCCGCGTTTAAAGAGTATGCGGGACAGATACTTAAGAATGCGAAAGCAATGGAAAGGGTAATGCATGACAATGGAGTAAGAATGCTTTACGGAGGAACAGATAACCACCTTCTCTTTATTGATGTTTTCAAGACGTTTAATCTTGGGGGGAAGGAGGCGCAAGAAGTTCTTGAGGCTGTCGGAATTAATACTAATATGAATGCGGTGCCGGACGATCCTCGCAAGCCGGTCGATCCTTCAGGTGTCCGTTTTGGTACACCAGCGCTCACTACACGCAACATGAGAGAGGTTGAGGCGGCGCGTATCGCTGAAATTATGATTGACGCGCTTAAAAATAAGGGCGACCAGAAGAAGAAGGAAGAGCTTAGAGTTGAAATAAAAACGCTCTGTGAAAAGTTTCCGGTCCCTGAGTCGTTTGTGTAAGTTACGTCAATCACTCAATATTCCGCAGGTTTCGGTAGTGGTGTGACCGGGTGTATCTTCCTTGCGAATTTTGGGTAGCTTTCTGTCGAAAGAATCTCAAACATCCAAACCATCACGTATAAATACCTATAGGTATTTATACGTGATGGTTTGGATACTGAACGCAGTTTTTTAGAAAAAATGTGATTGGTAGTTTTTGTTCGTGTCAAAATGACTACGATACTGTTTCATTCGCGTTCTATGTCTAGCGGGGTACAATATGGATAATGCATCGACATATTAAAAGAGCGAAATTAGTATTCGTGCGTCATAAGAAGCACTGGCTGACGATCGCGTTCCTTCTTGGATTTGTAATCGACAACATCACACTCAATCGTGTCGACCAGTTGTTTGATAATATTGTTCTTGCGACATACGTACTCCTTGCTATGGGGAGCTTGCTCTTGCTCTACGCTGCCTCTGCAGAGAAGGTACCTGAAAGAATACTACCGTTTGCTCGTCGGTATGCACCACTCCTCACCCAGTATGCGTTTGGTGGATTACTTTCAGGGATGCTCATCTTCTATAGCAGAAGCGGTTCATGGTTTGAGAGCTGGCCATTTTTGGTCATTATCTTGGGTGTTATCTATGGGAATGAGACACTTCGTAATCGAACCAGTAGACTCCTCTTTAATCTCGCGATTCTGTTTGTGGGTCTGTTCTCCTACTTGGTATTAGTCGTCCCGGTCATTATTGGCATGATGGGCGCGTGGATATTTGTGGGGAGCGGAGTGCTTGCACTCATAATCATGTATGGTTTTTTGCGGGTGCTCAGAATGATAGTCCCGCGTTTCATAGAGTTACACACACGTACACTAATATTCTTTCTTGGCTCAATCTTTGTTACGTTCAATGTTCTCTATTTTACAAACATCATTCCGCCGATACCCCTTTCCCTTAAAGACGTCGGTGTCTACCATAGTGTCGTTCGCTTCGACACCGGAGAATATCAGCTAACGTACGAGAAACCCGCGTGGTGGCAGTTCTTCCGTGATTCTGACAAAGATTTCCATTACAGCACTGGCGACAACATTTTTTGTTTTGCTTCAGTCTTTGCGCCTACACGATTAGAAACAGAGATCTTTCATCGATGGGAAAAATACAATGAGGACACAAAGAGGTGGGAGACGCATTCTCGGCTTTCATACTCAATTTCCGGTGGTCGCGGAAACGGTTTTCGCGGGTATACACTGATAAAGAATTTCAGTGAAGGTTCTTGGCGATGCAGGGTGGAGACTGCTCGTGGGCAAGTGCTAGGGAGTGAGAAGTTTGAGGTGGTGTCAGGCCAGAAAGAGGAACTAGTGACACGAGTGGAATAATCCTATACTCTGGGAAATATGGAATCGGTAATACGAACTGCTATTAGTGAGGCACTGCAAGAACTCGGTCTCCCAGAGGTTGATTTTGCTGTGGAGCATCCGAATGAACTCTCTCATGGTGACTATGCGTGCAATGTGGCAATGGTGTTGGCAAAAAAGGTGGGAGAAGCGCCGAAAGCAATCGCAGAGCGATTGCTTTCGGCGCTTGAAGGAAGTATTGAGTATGTAGAAAAGATTGAAATTGCTGGTCCAGGATTTCTGAACTTCTATCTTTCCCGGGACTTTTTTCAGAAGGAACTGAGTCACATCCAAAACGAACCAGATACGTGGGGGAAGAATGATTCAGAAAGTGGGGAAAAGATTATTTGTGAGTACACCAGCCCCAATCTTTTCAAGCCCCTCCATATAGGGAATTTGGTTGGCAATATTGTCGGTGAGTCACTCGCACGTCTTTTTGAATCTTCTGGGGCAGAGGTCATGCGCGCAAATTATCCATCAGACATTGGACTTACTGTCGCAAAAGGGGTGTGGGGCCTACAAAAAACCGGCGGGAATCCGTCAGATATCAACGCGTTGGGTGAAGCGTATCGGGTTGGTAATGACGCATACGAGCGTGATGATAAAGAAAAAAAAGAAATAGAAAAAATTAACCGTGACTTGTATGAAGGGAAGGATGAGGTGCTCAATTCTCTTCGGGAAAAGGGAATAAATACATCTCGCTTACGTCTCGAGGCAATATGCAAAGTACTTGGAACAACATTTGATTTTGAAATATTTGAAAGTGAGGCCGGAGCAGTTGGACAAGAACTTGTTCGTCAGCACACCGAGGATGGCATCTTTGAGGAGAGTGACGGTGCTGTTATTTTTAAAGGAGAAACATACGGGTTACATACACGCGTGTTTCTGAATTCTCAAGGACTTCCAACTTACGAAGCGAAGGATGTAGGACACTTCAAATTAAAACAGGCCCAGTGTCCGGAATGGACACAGTCAATTATTGTGACTGGTAATGAGCAGACAGAGTATTTTAAAGTTGTCATCTCAGCAATCAGGGAAGTATTCCCAGAAGCAAAAGAGAAAAATATTGAGCATGTTCCAACAGGATTTTTGACATTGACGACAGGTAAGATGTCCTCACGGAAAGGTAATGTACTTACTGGGGAGTCTCTCATTGAAGAGATGCAAGAAGAGGCTTATGCACGAGCATCAGAGAGTCGGGCTGATGATGTAGAAGCGCTTGGTGAGCAAATTGCAGTCGCAGCACTCAAGTATCAAATTTTGAGGCATAGCGTTGGTTCTAATATTGTCTTTGATAAAGAAAAATCACTTTCGTTCGAGGGTGACTCAGGCCCATACCTACAATACACGCATGCGCGCATTTGCTCTGTGCTCGAGAAAGCAAAGAAAGAAGGAGTCGTCGCTTCTCCCGTGAATGCTCCAGAGGCATCATACGAAATTGAAAAACTCCTCTATCGTTTCCCAGAAGTCATAGAGAGAGCACTTGCTGAGAGAGCACCTCATTATGTGGTGACATTTCTCACAGAGCTCGCCAGCGCATTCAATAGTTTCTACGCACATGAGAAAATCGCAGATGCTTCAGATGAATACGCATCGTACAAAGTTGCACTTGCAGAAGCAGTGCAAACAACACTAAAAAATGGTCTGTGGGTACTTGGTATAAAAGCACCAGAGAAGATGTGAAATGAGCAAACGAGCGTAGGCGACTATTGCGAATTTCTGTCCCAATTTCTTTCTTTTCCCTAAAAGAAATTGCTGGACGCTGTTAATTTAATATTTGACCTCCCCTAGGAAGAATCTCTGAAATAGGAAGTCCAATGGCTGCTAAGTTTTATATGCTGAACTTGACCTAATTTTTAATGATTAAAAGGAATATAAAAATGGAAATACTCTGTGTGGTGCTGTCAGAATTTGTTCTGCCCTTGGGCAAATTCTGACTAAGCGAAGCCACTTGTAACTCAGATGCACTCCTTAGATCGCCGGTGTGATGCTGGCAGCATTTTCTTCTCAAAATAAAAATTCATGGTATTATCCCTATACGCATCTGATATATGCGGTTTATGTCTGATATGCATAAAAAGGCTATGAATATAAAAAAAGACACTCCTGAAAAGAGCGAGGTTGCACTTCGTGAGGAAGAAGTTCTTGCGTTTTGGAAAGAGAATGACATTTTTAATAAAAGTTTAGAGAAGGATTCCCCGAACGGGGATTTTGTATTTTATGATGGCCCGCCGTTTGCAACAGGACTTCCTCACTATGGACACATTCTTGCGGGAACCATCAAGGATGCTATTCCACGATTCTGGACGATGAATGGGTACAGCGTGAAGCGTAGATGGGGTTGGGATTGCCACGGGTTACCGTTAGAGAACTTGATTGAGAAGAAACTTGGGCTTGCAACAAAGCGAGATATTGAGGAGCTTGGGATACAAAAATTCAATGAAGCTGCGCGTGACGCGGTGCTTGAGTATGCTGATGATTGGAAGCGTATCATCCCGCGGATGGGTCGTTGGGTGGACATGGAGAACGACTACAAGACGATGGATTCGACCTATACTGAGAGCGTGTGGAATGTGTTCTCTGAACTCAATAAGAAAGGCTTGGTCTATGAAGGATTTAAGAATATGCATCTCTGTCCGCGTTGTGGGACAACACTGTCGAACTTTGAGGTGAACCAGGGGTATAAAGATATTAAAGATATTGCGGTGACGGTGAAGCTCCAGCTTGTGGATGAGCCGGACACGTCACTCTTAGTTTGGACGACGACACCATGGACACTTCCGGGCAACGTGGCTGCTGCGGTACATAAGGATATTGAGTATGCGAAGGTTCAAGTAGAAACAGATGAGGGTGAGGAAAGAGTAATCCTTGCAAAGGAGCGTCTTGCACAACTTGGCACAGAAGAATACGAGGTTCTTGAGACATTCAAAGGGGATAAATTGATTGGAAAATCATACACACCACCATTTGATTACTGGCAGAATCAGGAATTTGAAAATAAAGAAAATGCATGGAAAATCTACCATGCCGACTACGTTGAGATCGGTGATGAGGGAACAGGTGCAGTACATCTTGCGCCCGCATACGGCGAGGAAGATATGGAGCTTGCGAAAGAGCATGGGGTACCGATTGTGCATCACGTGAATACCGACGGGCACTTTATGGACTTTGTCACGGATTTTGCAGGGCAACTCGTAAAGCCGAAGGACGACGACTCGGGTGTGACACATCTCGATGCAGATATCGAAGTGGTAAAGAAGCTGAAAGAGCTCGAAAAACTATTTAAGAAAGAAAATATTACCCACAGCTATCCGCATTGTTGGCGGTGTGACACACCGCTTCTCAACTACGCGACGACCTCATGGTTTGTGAAGGTGACTGATATCAGTGACAAACTTGTTACAGAGAATAAGAAAGTGCATTGGGTTCCTGAGCATATTGGCCGCGCGCGTTTTGGTAAGTGGCTTGAGAATGCGCGCGACTGGGCAATTAGTCGTCAGCGGTATTGGGGCGCCCCGCTTCCAATTTGGCGAAACCCAGAGACAAAAGAATACAAAATCTTCGGCTCACTAAAAGAAATGCAGGAATACGTGCCAAAATCTGGCAACCGATATTTCGTAATGCGTCATGCTGAGGCTGAGAGTAATCTCAGTAGAATGATATGCACAGATGTTGAAAAGCACGATCAACTAACTGAAAAGGGCAAGAAGCAGTTGGAAGAAAACATCGCAGATTTAAAAGAAAAGAATATTGATGTGGTCTTTGTGTCGCCATTTCATCGTACGAAGGATACCGCGGAGATTGTGCGCGTTGCTTTGGGACTCACCGAAGAGCAGGTCATCGTAGACGATCGTATCAAGGAAATACAAGTGGATGGTGTGCTTCAGGGTAAGAGTTGGGATGAGCACTCTGCGCTCTATTCTTCATTTGAAGAGCAATTCACGAAAGAGACAACAGGTGAAAATGAGACAAGGGCCGATGTTCAAAGACGGGTCGGCGAATTTCTGTACGAAATCGAGAAAAACTATCAAGGAAAGAATGTGCTTATAGTGGGACATGTCAGTTCCACATATGCACTTGCTTGTGTTGCTGTGGGAGCAAACGTAGGACAGGCTGTTCAGATAAAGAAAGATTTCTGGCTTAAAAACGCAGAGGCTCGCGAGTTGACTTTCGTCCCATACCCATACAATGACAACTACGTACTCGACTATCATCGGCCCTACATTGATGACGCCGAGCTTTTTGAGGAAGGAGTAAAGCTTGAGCGTGTGCCGGACGTCTTTGATTGCTGGTTTGAGTCTGGCTCTATGCCGTACGGACAAAATCACTATCCATTCGAAAACCTCGACGAGTTTAACCCAGAGAAAGGGAAGGGGTATCCAGCAGACTTTATTGCTGAGAGTGTCGACCAGACGCGCGGGTGGTTTTATTCACTCATCGTACTTGGCACTGCACTCTTTGGTAAGTCTCCGTATAAAAATGTAATCACGAACGGTATGGTGCTTGCGGAGGATGGGAAAAAGATGAGTAAGAAACTCCAAAATTATCCTGACCCAGTAGAACTTGTAAACCAATTTGGAGCAGATACAACGCGTTACTATTTACTCTCGTCACCGATTATTCGCGGTGAGGATTTGAACTTCTCTGAAAAAGAAGTGGCTGAACTCCAGCGCAAAAATATCGGTCGCCTTCATAATGTGCTCGCGATGTATGAGATGTACGCGGACGGCACAAAAGCTACGAGCACATCTGAGCACGTGCTCGACAGATGGATCTCTGCACGCCTTGCAGAACTAGTAAATGAAACGACCTCAGGGTTTAAAAATTACGAACTCGATAAGGCAACGCGACCACTCACAGACTTTGTTGATGATCTCTCGGTGTGGTACATACGTCGCTCACGTGACCGCTTAAAGCAGAACGTCCCACAGCGGTCATCTGCTGTGTTGCAGGGCCCCGATACCTCCTCCACCGTAGTGCCTCCTACGTCTACGTCGGTATCTTCCCCGCGCCTTGCATCTGAAACCACTGAGGAACGTTCTGAGGCAGATAAGGATAAAGAACTGGCACTTGGTACTCTCAGGTATGTACTTCGAACACTCGCGCTTGTAACCGCGCCGGTGATGCCGTTCTATGCAGAGTATTTGTGGAGACAGGTGAAAGAGGAATCTGACATAGAGAGTGTTCATCTGGCAGATTGGCCGGAGGTAGGAAAGGTAGATAAGAAAGTTTTATTAGCGATGGATTCGACGAGAGAGCTGGTTTCAAATGCTCTGGAAGCGAGAACAAAAGTAGGAATAAAAGTTCGTCAACCATTGAATAGTATTAAGATTAATATTCAGCTAGGAAGTGAATACGAAGCTCTGATACAGGACGAAATTAATGTAAAAAAAGTTTTGATTGATCCTAGCATTCCTTTTGTTGAGTTAGATACAAATATCACTCCGGAACTCCAGACGGAAGGTGATGCACGTGAACTGATGCGCGCGGTGCAGGGCATGCGCAAAGATAAGGGGCTTGAACCGGGGGATAGAATCACTCTCATTCTACAAACGTCTGATGGAGGTGAAGCAATGGTTCGAACATTTGAGACAGAGATTAAGCGTACAGTTGGAGCTGACTCGATTACATTTGGCGATGCGGAAGGATCAGAAATGGTTGCTGGGGAGCACTCATTCACTGTTGAAATCAAGAAAGTATAATAGAAGGCATTATGGCCTATCAGATTTATATTACTGATGCATTGGTGTGCAGTTCACGTGCTAACAATACATCTGACAAGTCGTATCTCCTCTTCACTCGAGAAGCAGGGATGCTGTGGGCGAGTGCGCGAAGCGTGCGTGTAGAGAAATCAAAACAGCGATATGCATTGCAGGAATTTTCACTTGCGAGAGTCTCCCTTGTTCGTGGAAAGGGTGGGTGGAAAGTAACCGGTGCTGAGCCAATAACTAATCTCTACTTTGCTACCACGACGCGCGAGGAGCGCGCAGTAATTCGAAATATCGTACGGACACTCCATCGTTTTGTGCAGGGGGAGACGCCGATACCTACTATGTATGACGATGTCGTCGGTGCGCTCTCTGAACAGTCGACACTCACACAGCAGCTCGAAGTGTTACTTACGCTCCGTATTCTGAGCACGCTTGGTTATATTGCTCCAAGTCTCTCGAATCGCGCGCTCATAGAAGCGCCGAGTGCGCTCGGCATATTGAGCACAATGACTGAGTCACACGAAGAATCTGGGAGGGAATCAATTGCAGAAGCCTTCACGGTAAGTCATTTGTAGGGGGTTGGCGTAAGGTATACTCTAGTAATATGTCAGAAGAACGCTCTTCAAAATCTAAGCAAAAGTCGACACCAAAGCAGGAGAAAATCGATGCGCTTCGAGAGCGTCTCTATGCTCGCGATGCTACTACGGAGCCACAGAAAAGAGTGAAGTTAAAAAAAGTCCAAACGGAAGAGGTACGAAAAGATTGGTCTACAACACCTGCAAAAGAGCAGTCTGTCGCAACTAAAGGGGTTATACATGACACGGGTATGGCTAGTGTTAAGAAGATATCATCACGACCGCCTGCGTCGGCACCACGGCCACTTCCGGTAGAAAGTCCTGAGCAGTTTCGAGCGCCGGTACAATCAGAAGATATGCCAACGAAAAAAAAATCAAAAAGTTACCGTATGAAGTTTGTGTTGGGAGGATTGGTGTTCTTTACACTTATGCTGATTGTCTCCGGCATTTTTCTTATGTGGGGCAACAACAGTATCTCAGGAGAAAACATATCCATCGACGTCTCCGGCCCATTTGCCATAGGAGGGGGGGAGGAATTGTCGTTGCGTATTGCGGTATCCAATCAAAACACAGTGGCAATAGAATCGGCGACACTCATTATTGAATACCCTCCAGGCACGCAGTCTGCCGATGGAGATGATAAAGAGGTATTTGCAGAGCGTCAGGAGCTCCATGTGATTGAAGCAGGAGAAATACACAATCTGAGCGCAAAAGCCCGCGTTTTTGGTGAAGAAAATGCTGAAAAGATAATCAATGTTTCTGTTGAGTATCGTATTCAAGGTTCAAACGCGACCTTCTATAAAGAAGCAGAACCATTTCGATTTAAGATTAGTTCGTCCCCAGTGGTGCTCGATGTTGACGCGGTGAAGTCAATTAGTGCAGGTCAAGAGATTGGAATTACAATGACGGTGAACTCAAACTCGCCGTCGACACTTTCAAATGTCCTCGTGAGGGTGGACTATCCATTTGGGTTTGATTTTTCTTCAGCAGAGCCGGCTCCTATATCGGGGAACAATATGTGGCGTATTGATACGCTCGACCCGCAGGCTATGCAAAAAATTACCTTCACCGGCATATTGGCAGGTCAGCAAGATGAAGAGAAGGTCTTCGACATTTCAGCTGGACTTCCGGCAGAAGGGGACCAATATGCGCTCGCGTCTATTTTTACGACCAATAAAGCAGAGGTTGCCATTGAGGCGCCTTTTCTTGGTGTCGATGTCTCAGTCGGAGGCAACAATAAGGATGTGGTTGCTATTGGTCGTTCACAGCCAACAATTGTGCGCGTTACGTTTACCAATACGCTCGACGATACTATTTATGACGGTGGTGTAGAAATCGCACTCAGTGGAAATGCTCTCAAAGACATCGATGTCGATGTAGAAGATGGATTTTATAATTCTGGTACAAATATTATAACCTTTGATTCAGTGAGTGTTCCGGCTCTTAAGGAAATTGCTCCGGGGAAATCAAGTTCTGTTTCTTTTTCTATTACACCCGATGTCGATGCACAGCAAACTCCTGAAATAAATCTTTTAGTGACGACCCGAGGAAAACGCGTGTTTGAAGATAGGGTTCCACAGGAGCTGATAGCGACTGCGTCGCGGACTATTCGGGTGACGAGTGCAGCAGGACTCACTTCAGCGGTCGGGCATACGGGTGGTCCAGTGCCACCGGTTGCGGAACAGTTGACCAAGTATAGTGTTGCGCTCACGGCGCAAAGTGGCAGTAATGATCTCATTGGTGCTGAGGTGACCGCGGTGTTGCCACAATATGTTGCGTGGCTTGATGAAGTGTCGGCAGGAGCTTCGTTTAGCTACAACCCCTCGACACGTACGGTATCATGGAATATTGGAAGTCTCTCCTCAAACACAAAAACTACTGCAACGGTACAGCTCGGTGTTACTCCAAGTCTTTCACAGGTCGGTACCATACCGACAATCATCGAAACTCAGCGTCTCCGCGCGACAGACCGCTTTACGGACACGACAGTCAGAGCAGATACGCCAGCACTCACGACGGTCATAGACGGAGACAATGCAGGAGGACGTGTGGTCGCCTCAGAGTAAAAATAGTGATAAACTGCGATTTCAATGGCCGAAAAAGAAGACAACAAAATGGAGAAAATTGTCTCGCTCTGCAAGCGCCGCGGCTTCGTCTTTCAAGGGAGTGAAATCTATGGTGGTCTTGCTGGAACGTGGGACTTGGGTCCGCTTGGTGCAGCGCTCAACGATAAGATAAAGAGCGAATGGTGGAAGATGTTTGTGACGGATAGGGAAGATATGTACGGTCTGAACGCTGCTATTTTAATGAATGAAAAGGTGTGGGAAGCGAGTGGTCACACCGGTGCGGGGTTTTCTGATCCACTCGTGACGTGTGCAAAGTGTAATCACCGTTTCCGTGCCGACCACCTTAAAGATAAGAGCGTGTGTCCTGACTGTGGCGGTGCACTCGGTGAAGAACAGCAATTTAATTTGATGTTTGAGACGAAGGTGGGCGCACAAGGTGACATGAAGAGTTACCTTCGTCCGGAAACTGCGCAGGGTATTTTTGTAAACTTTAAACACGTTGTGGATTCGATGAGTCCAAAGATGCCTTTTGGTATTGGACAGGTTGGTAAAGCATTTAGAAATGAAATTGCTCCGCGGGAATTTCTCTTCCGTGTGCGCGAATTTGAGCAGATGGAGATTGAATATTTTATACGAGAGAAAGAATGGGAAGAGCGGTTTGAGAAGTGGCGTGAGGATATACACGTATGGCATGAACATATCGGACTCTCTCCAGAGAATATTCGTGAACTAGAAGTTCCGGAAAATGACCTTGCACACTACTCGAAGCGTACAATTGATTTTGAATATAATTATCCGGGGAAAGGTTTTGATGAACTTTCAGGACTTGCATACCGTACTGACCACGACCTTAAGAGTCACATGGCTGCAAGCGGTGTGTCGCTTGAATACATTGAGCCGGATGGTTCGCGGTTTGTCCCGCACGTAATCGAACCCTCATTCGGTGTGGGACGTGCGTTCACTGCAATTCTTGCCGAAGCGTACACCGAAGATGAGATGGGAGGTGAAGTACGGACCTATCTTAAGTTGCCACCGCATCTTGCGCCGTATCGTGTCGCGGTATCTCCACTTCTGAAGAACAAGCCGGAATTGGTAGAGAAAGCGCGCGAGGTCTTCAAGATGCTTAAAGCACAATTTGGTAATGTTGCGTGGGATGACAATGGCAACATTGGTAAGCGCTATCGAAGGCAGGACGAGATCGGTACGCCGCACTGCGTCACCATTGATTTCGACACGCTCGGCGAAGAAAACCCAGACCTAAAAGACACGGTTACGGTTCGTAATCGTGATACCGGTGAACAAGAACGTGTGGCGATACCAAATCTCATTAACGCGCTCGGATAATTGACATCGAAAGTAATAGTAGTAACCTTTACTCTGAAAGATATTTAGGGGGAGCACTATGGAATATCAGCCGTTCTTACCTGGGTTGGAAAAACCAGGGTTCTCGGTTCCGGAAGTCGTACAGGCTCTCACCGCTTTTGACCAGCGTCTTAAGCAGGTCGAGAGAATGTTCTGCAGAAAAAGAACAGGGGTGCGGGTACCCGAAGAGAATGATAGAAACCAACGATTTTGGGTATGGGTAAAAGATGTGTTGCCCGAACCAGAATTTCCTCCTGCTCTGTCCCGTTGGGACAGGTACGGCTTCCGCGACAAAGTGATGAAAAAACACAGGGCGCACTTCGTCTCGCATCTCCGATACCTCGCTGAATGTGGCGTGATTGAGATGGCAGGGCAACGCCCGTGGTATCGGTTTCGAGTCCCGCTGTGATGCTCAGGCGCGGTAGCGCGCCTGAGCACTTTTTTTTACCCAAAAACAGTGCTAATCTAAGCCCTATGTCAAAAAAGGTATTTCTCTCGTCCTCTATTCCATACGTAAATGCGAAGCCACATATAGGTCACGCGCTTGAATTTGTACAGGCTGATGCGATGGTGCGGTATCGTCGGCTCATGGGAGATGAACTCTTTTTTACTTCAGGGACAGACGATAATGCACTCAAAAATGTTTTGAAGGCCGAAGAGGCGGGAGAGGATGTCGCTGAATATGTGCATCGCCATGCAGACACTTTCCGAAAACTGTGTGTAGAGCTTAATATTAAATATGATTATTTCACTGAGACCTCGCAAGATGAACAGCATCGAAGGGGAGCTGTGAAACTTTGGGAAGCGGCAGTGAAAAGTGGGAATATATACGAGAAGGAATATGAGGGTATTTACTGTGTGGGTTGTGAGGAATTTAAAACTGAGAAAGATCTTAATAAAAACGGGGAATGTCCCGAGCATCCAGGAAAGAAGCCTGAAGTGGTTCAAGAGAAGAATTATTTCTTTAAACTTTCAAAGTACCAGGACAAACTACTTACACTGATTGAGTCAGACGAACTAAAGATTACTCCTGAGGCGAAGAAAAATGAGATTCTCTCGTTTGTGCGGGGTGGGCTAGAGGACTTCAGTGTCTCACGCTCTGTCGAGCGAGCACGTGGTTGGGGCATTCTTGTGCCTGGTAATGATTCACAGGTAATGTATGTGTGGTTTGATGCTCTTTCAAACTATATTAACGCACTCGGATATGCAGACAATAGTGAAAATTATACAAAGTTTTGGAAAGAGTCAGACGAACGCATCCATGTAATTGGAAAAGGTATCAATCGTTTTCATACGGTGTATTGGCCTGCAATGCTCCTTTCTGCAGATATTCCTCTACCGACAACGGTGTTTGTCCACGGATACTTTACAGTAGATGGTCAGAAGATGAGCAAAACACTTGGAAACATTATTGACCCGGAGGAACTCATCTCGAAATATGGCACTGACGCAGTCCGGTACTATTTCCTTCGTCATGCACATCCATTTGAGGACAGTGACGTTACTCTGGAAAAATTCAAAGAAGCCTACAATGCCAATCTGGTAAACGGTCTCGGCAATCTCACTGCCCGCATTATGAAAATGGCGGAGGATAATCTCGACAGCCCAATCGAGAGGCCTGAATCCGTAGGTTTTGATAAGGAATACACTGCCGCGCTCGATAATTTTGAGTTTCAAAATGCAATGGATTTTGTATGGAAGAAAGTAGGTGAGCTCGATGAGCGCATTACTGCAGAAGAGCCGTTTAAGCTTGTGAAAGAGGATAAAGAAAAAGGGGTAACGATTATCCAGGAACTTCTTCGCGATCTTTACGCCATAGGCCGCATGCTCTTTCCGTTCATGCCTGAAACAAACGTGAAAATAAAGGAAGCCGTCCTCGCAAACAAAAAGCCAGAAAATTTGTTTAAACGACTCGATTAACCAAGCACGTCCTTTGGCACGTCCCAAAGGACGTGCCAAACTGTTGATGCATGATATACTTTTTCTATGGCAAAAAGACGTATTATTTCTGATACACGTACGCATAAAATCACCGTAACTGGTGGGAAAAGTTACTCTCTCATCATCCCTGTGGAATTTATTCGGCATTTGGGGTGGAGGGAACGGCAGAAGCTCGATATTACGCTTGATGGCGAGAAGATAATTATTAAAGACTGGAAGAAATAAATATGAGACTGGTTGTATTTGGAGACAGTATCATGCAGGGGTTTAACGACGCTGAGATGGGTGGGTGGTGTAATCGGCTTGCGCAACACACTATCAAAAAAGCGGTGGATTCCGATTTTGAGTATGATGTTGAGGTCTTTAACGTTGGTATCTCGGCAGATACCACCGAAGACCTTTTAAAGCGTATGCCGATCGAACTTGAAGCACGACTTGGTGGCAGAGAAGAGGGTGTGGCCGTACTGGCAATCGGCGTTAATGACTCACAGTGTGCGCTTGATACAAAAGAAAATAAAGTGCCCATTGATGAGTTCACAACAAATGTTCAAGCGTGTATTGCACTTGCGAAAAAATATACGTCACGCATTTTTGTGGTAGGGCTACTTGCGGTAGATGATGAGAAGCTCTGGCCAATGCCATGGAAAGAAAATCGTGGCTACTCGCAGGAGTTTGTTGATATGTATAACGCTCGGCTCAAAGAGGTTTCAGATGCAGAAGGTGGCATGTTTATTAATGTTTCAGACTTGTTTAAAGACGATTTGAAGAAATATTTACCAGACGGCATTCATCCAAATGCCGAAGGACATCGGTTGATGTTTGAGCGAGTGAAAGAGGTCTTAGAAAAAGAAAAGCTCATCTAGTATGGAAAGAAAAACCACACAATCAGCAGGAGGAGTCGTCTTGAATAAAGATAAAGTAATAGTGGTGAGTCAAAAAGGTACCTCGTGGTCCTTGCCAAAAGGACACCTGGAAGCGGGTGAGACTGAAGAGGAGGCTGCTCGAAGAGAAATTGCTGAGGAGAGCGGTGTAACAGACCTTGTGCTTATAAGAAAGCTCGGGAGCTATGAGAGATTTAAAATAGGAAAGAATGGGGTTGGTGAAGATACAACTAGCTTGAAGTACATTACTATGTTTTTATTTACTACAGACCATCAGGTTGAGTTGCTTCCTCAAGACGTAGGTAATCCAGAAGCAAGATGGGTGCGTGTAGATGAGGTTGCAAAGTTGCTGACTCACCCAAAGGACTCAGAGTTTTTTGAATCAATTAAAGTTCAGCTACAATAAAGTATGGAAGATAAACTAATAGAGATACAAGAGCGAAATAGTAGGGTTGAGCTTGATAAGGCTTGGGAGACAAGTCTTACTCGTAGGTTTATTATTGCCGGAGCAACTTACGCTGTTGCTGTTGCGTGGCTTTTCATTATTGAGAACGATAAGCCATTCTTAAATGCGCTAGTGCCATTTGGTGGGTATCTTTTCTCGACATGGTCGTTGCCGTTTGTAAGATGTTGGTGGATTAAAAAATATGACAGTCGGTAGTACCAGAATAACCTTTAGTCTTCTCTGGTATGACTTCTGGGTCGGCTGGTTCTATGACCGGACAAATAAAGTTTTGTATGTCTGTCCGTTACCTATGTGCGTCTTTAAAATAGAAAAACATGACTGATAAATACCGATACATCGATACGCATGCACACATAAATACAAATGCCTTTAAGGACGACTGGAAGGAGGTTGCAGAGCGTGCGCGGAAGGAGGGAGTGGCGCATATCAATGTCGGGACACAGTTTGATACCTCAAAGCGTGCTGTGGAAATAGCTGAGCAGTTTGAGGACGGCGTGTACGCGATTATTGGATTGCATCCGATACACACCTCCGCGTCGTATCACGACGAGCAGGAACTCGGTGCTGAGTCGAAAGGGTTTACCTCACGCGGTGAGTCTTTCAATCGATTGAAATATTTAGAATTGGCGAAGAGTAGGAAGGTTGTTGGGATTGGCGAGTGTGGCTTGGATTATTATAGGCTGGAGTCAGATACAAAAGAAAAGCAGGAAGCAACCTTTATACAGCAGATTGAGTTGGCGAACGAATTACAGTTGCCACTGATGATTCATACGCGTGATGCGCAGGGTAACCAAGCGAGTGCGGGAGCGGAAGGGAGTGTGTACGACGATACGTATGCAATTTTAAAAAAGCACGCGAAAGTGCCGGGCAACATCCACTTCTACGCAGGGAACTGGGAACAGGCACAGAAGTTTTTCGATATTGGATTTACTATTTCTTTTACCGGTGTGATTACCTTTGCAAAAGATTATGAGGAAGTGGTGCGAAATGCGCCCCTCGACATGATTCATGCAGAGACTGACTGCCCATACGTGGCGCCGAAGCCTTACCGCGGACAACGCAACGAACCGCTACATGTCCGCGAGATATATAAAAAAATAGCTGAAATAAAGAATGAAGACGAAGAAACCGTCCGCGTCCAGCTCATGGAGAATGCACGGAAGCTCTACAGTATTTCACTCTAAAAAATAGAAGGCGTCACGCTAGCGCGACGCCTTCAGGATTGCTCCGGCAACATAGCCGGGCCAGCTCAACTTGCGGTCTTCGCCCACATTCTCGAGGACAAAGTCGGTGAGGAACTGGCGAGGGTCACTGGAACGTTCTGCTCCCAGAATGAGTACTGCGACCCAGTACGGGTTGTACTTCTGGATTTCCGCGTTAAGCAAGTGTGTGTGCCAACTTTCTGATGACTTGCGTAGCTTCTCCAAGATTTCCGTGGCTTCTGTACGTGCACGTTCGTGTCCGAGAAGCTCGTCAGGCATAACCAATCTCATGTCGTTCTCCCAGAAATCTCTAGCAGTCCATCTTATACAGGGTAGTTGCAATCGAGTCAAGAAACCGTCCGCGCGCAGCTTATGGAGAACGCACGGAAGTTGTACAGATTATGAGAAATACAAAAACCTCTATCCCGTGCCATGACAATCAAGGCTTCCTAGAGATAGAGGTTTAGGAGAGGCATGGAAAGGAATCACACATTTTGGAAGAAAGGACCACCACATTAGCTGGTCTACTAATGTGCAGTCTTCCGCAGGTTCTATTCAACCAATCCACCTTTACTATCAAATTCCTGGCAAGCGAAGTTACCTTCACACTTAGGTCAGTGATTCAAATAAATTGAATATGCCTCGGGCCGAAACGGCTACTATGCTCATTATCGCATTGACTAGAAGTAGGTCAAGTTGTGAAATATGGGGATTTGCTGGGGAAAACTATAGAGTCAAAGCCTTCCTTGAAAATTGATGAGATGCAAGGCGCGGAGAAAGTATCAGGCGAGGCGTATTAGGAATACGATGAGACTGATGCAGAGGCTCTGCAACACAGCAGATCGCTATTTTCAGGGAAGGCTATTTAATCAAAGATACTGATTAGGTACTCATCAATCTTCCGCTGCTCCCAGTCATAGAAATGTGCGTCGGCCTTATCGAGTGCTTTTGCGAGGTCAATACCGACGAATCGCCAGTGCCATGGCTCAAAGATGTAGTAGCCATTATCTTCTGAATAGGAGAGTGTAAAGCCATACTTGTGGGCATTATCAAGAAGCCACTCGTATGCGGGAGTGTTTTGAAAACCAGTGAGACCACCATTAATTCCTTCTGTAGTGAAATCGAGTGTGGTGCCGAGCTGGTGTTCTGAGTAGCCTTGATCAGCAGAGAAGGTGTTTGCGCCCGAACCGTAAGTGACGGTATATGAGCTTTTAAGGCTCGCTTGTTCTCCAAATGAGCGATACGCTGACACCACCCAAATCTTTACGCCATCGTCGAGTGCATCTTCCAGCATATCTTCAAGGAATGGTTCGACTTTGCTATGAATTTTTTTAGTGAGGGTTTCGTTGTAAAGCCACTCCTTGTTGATATTCGAGAGATCGGACGGAATATAGTGTTCGTTGAGAAAGTAGATTTTTGAGTATTTCTGTAAAAGCTCCTTGTCTGTTTTTGAAAGTTTGTCGAGGATACCCACAGTTCCTGCGATTTCATCAATCTGTTCAGCAAAATCATCGTTACGGCCTTTCTCTTGTCGTAGGTCGGTAGCGAGCTCTTGGTTAGTGCTCGTCGCTTCACCTAGGCGAGTCCGTGTATCGAGAAGGCTTGTTTCAAGCTCCGTTATCTTAAGGGAGGTGGAGGCGACAGTCTCTTGGTGTTTTTGCGAGAGTGCGTCATAGGCCACCTGCTTTTGGTAGAGGAGGTAGCCGAGCACTGATGTGGCTATAAAGAGTAGTACTATAACAACCGTATAGAGATTCTTGCTTGTGAGGACTATCATAACTCCTGTATTCTATCAGATTTTGGAAAGACAGTAGTAGAAACAATAGGAAAGGATGGTGACTTTAGTATGATATTACATAATATCATACTAAACTAGGTATTTTGTAAGATTGTGGAATGTAGAATTGGAGTTGGCTCGGGGTTAGTTTTGGTCGGGCGTTGGTCTCTCACTCTGTTGAAAGAGAGAGAAATGTGTGGTAGTTTGTGACCACCTTAGAAGGTAATTAAATAAAACATGGCAGAAGCAATTATGCCAGCAACCGAGGCGGCTGTAGCTACTCATGATGATGAGCGAAATAGCTACGAGCTCGCTTTCCACGTACTTCCAACGGTTGCTGAAGGGGAAGTGTCCGGAGTTTTTGAACTAATCAAAGACATCGTGACCAAAGAAGGAGGTGAAATCTTCGGTGAAGAGGCACCTGAACGAGTTGATCTCGCATACGACATTGTCGAACATGTAGAGGGAAAAAATAGGGCATTTCATAGCGCATACTTCGGATGGGTACGCTTTCGTATGGCAAGTGACACTGCATCAAAGGTGCTTGAGGCTATGAAGCTTCAGTCAGAGGTACTTCGACACCTGCTTATCAAATTGACGAGAGAGGAGGAGCAAAAGCCTTTTTATTTCCACGAAGCTCAGAAGGAAAACAAGAAGGTTGAAGTGGTTGAAGAGAAAGAAGTTCTCACTAATTCTGACGGAGAAGGAAATACTCAGGTCTCTGAAGAGAAACTCGATGAATCTCTAGAGAAGATCACTGAAGATACGGATGTCTCAAAAGAGAAAGTTGATGATGGTAGTATAGAAGAGAAGAAAGACGAAAACTAACAGTCAGCTAATCCAATAACATCCTATGTACATCAACAAAGCAATGGTATATGGAAATCTCACGCGAGATCCTGAGATGCGATCACTCCCAAGTGGTGTCCAAGTGTGTTCATTCTCACTTGCAACGAACCGTGTCTACAATGATCGCGATGGAAAACGTCAGGAGAATACTGATTACCACAACATTGTCGTCTTTGGACGACAGGCTGAGACAAGTGCTCAGTATCTGAAAAAAGGAAGTAGCACCTTCGTCGAAGGTCGTATGCAGACGCGGAGCTGGGATAAGGATGGGCAGAAGCAGTACCGAACAGAAATCGTCGCTGATCGTGTGCAGTTTGGCCCACGTCCGGGGGGAGGAGAAGGAGGAGGCGCGCCAACTGGAGGAGCGAAAGAGAACCCGCAGGATGCAGACCAGAAGGGTGGGGGGAGTGCTCCGGAGTATCCCGATGAGGATATCAACCCAGAGGATATCCCATTCTAAACCGAATGACGTTATACGAATTACGAATAATGACTTTTTGTCATTATCAACGACAAATCCGTAATTCGTAAAACGATATTCGTAATTCTTAAAAATTTCAATTTTTAACTGAAATATGGAACAAACAATTAATAAACAACATTTTGACTACAAGGATATAGATCGCATTACTGCGAATCTCAATCCGCATGCACGTATTTACAACCGTCGTCGCACAAGCCTTTCTGCGAAGGAGCAACGTGTCCTTGCACGGGCAGTGAAGCGAGCACGATTTATGGCGTTGGTGCCGTACATCAGTCGGTAGGTACACAAAATAAAAACTCACCGCAGGCGAAGCCTGCGGTGAGTTTTTATTTAAGGAGTTTGGGTAATATTTTTGTCGTACTAAGGTATCCGAGCAGAATAGCCCATAGTAATATTGAGGGATAAAAGAGAATAAGAGATGTAAAAATCAGGAATGACTGGAATAGTACAAATACAAGGTGATACCATCCTGCAAAATTGAATACTCCACTCTGGGCAGTCATCCAATCGTCGCTATTTTTGCGGTAAAAGAAATAAAGTATTGAGAAAAGTACTGTGATGACACCGCTTATCCATAATTTGTCAGTCCCTAGAGAGGTAAAACTGAATAAGCCATGATAGGCGATTGCGCCGTTGAATAGGGGAAGAAAAACTGTATCACCAATAGCACCGGTGATGCTTATTGGAAACCTGTGCTGTGCTTGTGATAGTTGCGAGAATATCCAGAAAGCAAATGGTCCAAAAATAAGCGTTAGACTGACTGCAATAATAAATTCCATAAAATATGAGTACATCTTCTCCTGTATCAGGAGATCAGACAACCTTTTGAAAAGGCATACTATGCCTTTTCAACTCGTTCTGCGTATTCTCCCGACTCGGTATTTACGCGGATGACGTCGCCTTCGTTGATGAACATCGGGACATGAATATGTGCGCCGGTTTCGAGTACTACTTCCTTGGTTGCACCACTTGAAGTGTTGCCTTTCACGGCCGGGTCTGCCTGTTTTACCACAAGGTCTATTTTTATAGGTATTTTGATACCAATAATTTTTTCATCATATTCCATCGCTTCTACCTCGGACTTCGGTTTTAGAAAACGTCCCTGCTCTCCAACTATGTCTATAGAGAGAGAAAAACGTTCGGCTGGTTTTCCTAGGGCGCAGAACCAGTATGCTCCTTGGTTTTCATAGATAAACTCAATCGTCCGTGTCTCAACATCGGCTTCTGTAGCGGTTTCGTTTTGGTGGAAAGTTTGCTCAACTACTCTCCCTGAGACCATGCTCTTAAGTTTTGTGATATTAACCGGCTTACGTTGTTGCTTGCGGAATACGTGTGAAGCAAGTACAAGACAAGGCTCGCCGTTCCAGACGATGACCTTTTTAAGCGTGATTTCGTTGTATGAAAGTATTGCCATGATTTTTGTATATAATGTAGGTATGCAACGAAATAGGGAAAGGTTTGGTTATAGGCCTATACGAGAGCAGATATCATAGCATATGTTTGATAGCGCGCCACGAGAAGACACAAGGAACCTCTCTGACGAGGAGGTGTTGAGACGTTCACAGGCTGAGCCATGGCTTTTTGCTATTCTACTTGAACGATATCAGGATGCCTTTCTTCGAAAGGCAAAGTCAATTGTGAGAAATGAACTTGATGCAGAGGAAATTGTGCAAGACACTTTTACCAAGATATATCTTAATGCAGGGCGTTTTGAGGTGCGCGAAGGGGCTAAGTTTTCTTCTTGGGGGTATGCAATACTTATGAATACAGGTTTTACACGGTACCAGAAGTGTCAGAAAGAATCCCAGAGGACGGTACATCTTGATCCTGAAATCTGGGAATTGCAAGGAGTAAATGGAGACCATTCGGGATTTAAGGAGCATGAGGATGCAATTGAGCGTACGCTCGCAAAGTTACCCGGACATTTCGCTCAGGTGCTCCGGCTTCATTATCTAGAGCGATGGTCCCATCAGGATATTGCTACTGAAACAGAGGAGACCGTAGGTGCAGTGAAGGCACGTATTCATCGTGCGAAGGCGGCATTCAGAAAGAAAGATGTCGAGGAAGCACCGTCACCTTTTTGAATGAGATAAAGAGCGTATGCGACTATATCGAATGTATGCAGGCGAGTGTAGTAAAGTAGGGAGCCCTAACGACCATACCTTACTAGCTCGATCGTAGTGAGTGGGTTTGGTAAAGTTCCCAGGGCAACTTATTTGGCAGGGACATAGTTACAAGAAATGAATCGATACCTATATATATGAATACATTACGTAAAAAAATAATGAAGAGGGTCTATTATGCGTACGCACTGCGCGCTGTGATGCATCCGGTCACCATCCATGGTGTGGGAATGCTTACTATGGTGGTTGCCTTAACTTACTTTGTTTCTATTCCGCATGTGGTAACCAATCTCCTCGACGTGCGAATAGGTGAGTTGGGAAGGTATATGTATGGCACAGTGGCTCATACTGAAGTATGGACACTGGTCCTTCTCGGGGGGCTTATCTTTAGTATCTTCTCACTTCGTGTACAGCTTCGCGCGTCTCTATTTTCAAAACATCAACATACACAAGTTGTGTAGATTGTTACTGCACCATGCATTATATGTACGTGTGGTTTACGACTCTTCTTTGAGTGCTTTTCGTATATGTTTTAGTAATTCGCTGGAGATTTTCTTTTCACCTCGGAGTGTGGTGCGTGCTGCGTCATATCCACGTCCAAGCTTTACTTCAGCACTTTCGTCTCCGCCGGGGGGAGTGTAGGTGTAGGATGCACCTGATTTTTTCACGAATCCATATTTTTCACCGAGTGCGAGGAGCTCTCCCTCACGACTGATTCCTTCTCCGTAGATGAGGTCAAACTCTGTGGTGCGGAAAGGGGCGGCGACTTTGTTCTTCACTACTTTCACGCGGTGTCTTCCACCGACGACTTCGTCTCCTTTTTTAATCTGTGCAATACGTCGTATATCAAGTCGTACCGATGTATAGAACTTAAGCGCTTTACCACCAGTGGTTGTCTCTGGGTTGCCAAACATGACACCAATTTGCATGCGAATCTGATTGATGAAGATGACGACCGTCTTTGTTTTGGAAACAATAGAGGTGAGTTTTCTAAGCGCCTGACTCATGAGACGTGCCTGCTTACCGACATGGTGTGCTCCCATCTCACCCTCAATTTCATCTTTTGGTGTGAGCGCTGCAACCGAGTCGATGACAATAACATCAATTTTTCCAGTACGTACAAGTGACTCAACGATATCGAGCGCTTGCTCACCGGTGTCAGGTTGGGAAATGAGCAGTTCATCGAGTTTTACACCGATTTTTTTTGCATACTCTGGGTCCATAGCGTGTTCAGCATCAATAAATGCACAGACACCTCCAGTCTTCTGTGCTTCGGCAATAGCATGGAGTGAGAGGGTGGTCTTTCCAGAAGACTCAGGGCCAAATATTTCTATAACTCGTCCTCGGGGAAGTCCTCCGATGCCGAGTGCGTCATCAAGACCTATGGAGCCGGTTGGTACTACATCAATGTCGACTTTTTTGCTCTCGCCGAGCGTCATAATGGAGTCATCGCCAAACTTTGTCTTGATACTCCGAATTGTTTCAGTAATGCTCGAGATACCAGATGGTGTTTCTTTTTCATTTGTAGGTTCAGGCACAACCTTCTTTGCTTTTTGTTTTTTTGCGGGCATGAGTTAGTGGTTATAGGTTAAGTCGTTAGAGCTTGAAGGATTATATACAAGTGTCCTTGAGAGGGAGAGGGTACGACCGTATCGATCCTCTGCCACAATAGTCATTATAGTATAGCCGTCGGGCAGGACCAAAACCTCGTCAAAGGCACCGGTTTCACTCGTATGTATAGTCTTTCCATTGAGCGTGATTTCGGTGATATTCTCGGCAAGGCCACGAACAGTGATGGTTCGTTCATTCTGAGCGATATCCGTGGGGGATTCTAGTGTGATTTGGGGTCCTGCTATAAAGAAACGTGCCTGAAAGTATCCGTACCAGAGGATACCGACACAGAGAAGTAACATACCAAGTCCTCGCAAGAGAGAGGCAAAAGACCATGCTTTTACATTAAGGGGTGTCATATGGTGTTATCCTCGTTATCTTCCTCAGACCCTTCGCCATCACTACCGAGTACTTCTCGCGGGCGAGAGCCGTCGGCTGGTCCGATAACCCCGCGCTCCTCAAGGATGTCGATAAGGCGTGCTGCTCGTGAGTAGCCGATACGTAGCTTCCTTTGTAAGTATGAAGTAGAAGCTTTTCCTGCACTTCGTACCGCATCAAGGGCATCTTCGTAGAGATCATCTTCATCCTCATCATCAACCATTGCGCCAAAGAACGCGTCTGGGTCGGTTTTTTGATTGTCACCATCGAGGTTAATCGCATCGAGCTCTTGTTCATTTGACTGTTTTCCAAGATATTCAGAGACTTTCTTAAGTTCGTCCTCAGAGACGTACGCAGACTGAAGCCGATATGGCTTTGCAAGCTCACCAGAGAGGAAGAGCATGTCACCTGATCCGAGAAGTTTTTCTGCGCCGACAGTATCGAGAATGGTGCGGGAGTCGATTTGTGACGCTACTTGAAGCGCGATACGGCTTGGTACATTTGCTTTAATGAGACCGGTGATGACGTTTACGCTCGGTCGCTGAGTGGAGAGGATGAGGTGGATACCGACCGCCCGACTCATTTGTGCGAGCCTTACAATGCACGCCTCAAGTTCTCGTGGGTATGCCTGCATAAGGTCAGCGAGCTCGTCAATAACAATAACAATGTATGGCAATGGCTCTGGGAGTTCGTCTGCATCGTCTTCGGGTGAGCCATTTTTTTCAAATTCAATCTTTGCAGGCTGATAGATGTTTTCATGATAGGAACCTATGTCGCGAACCTTTTCTGTCTGGAGGATGTCGTAACGTCGTTCCATTTCCTTGATTGCCCACTTGAGAGAGAGGATTGCCTTTTTTGCGTCGGTGATGACAGGGGTCAGTAGGTGAGGGATATTGTTATAGAGCGTGAGCTCCACACGTTTTGGGTCGACCATGATAAATCGCAACTGTTCTGGCGAATTGCGGAACAAGAGCGAGACGATGAAAGCGTGAATCGTAACAGACTTTCCCGAACCTGTGGTACCGGCGATAAGCGTGTGTGGCATTTTTGCAAGGTTTGCAAAGTGTGCTTTTCCGGTGATGTCTCGACCAAGTGCCACGAGCAGGGGTTTCGGGGAATCGGTGTACTCAGGAGAAGCAAGAAGGGAAGCAAGTCCTATTATTGTTTTTGTGGTGTTTGGGACTTCAATACCGACGAGAGACTTTCCGGGGATAGGTGCTTCGATACGGATAGGGCTTGCGGCAAGTGCAAGTTCGAGGTTGTTTTGTAGACCAACTATCTTTGAAATGCGGACTCCTTCAGCAGGTTTAAGTGCGTATCGGGTAACTGAGGGGCCGATAGAAACCTCGTCCATCTCAACTTCGATATTGAAGTTGAGAAGGGTGCGCTTAATAATGTTTGCGTTTGCTTTCACATCACCCACACTGGCTCGCCCCTTATCTTTTCCAAGAAGCGAAAGTGGTGGTGGAGCGTAGGTGCCAGCAAAATTCGAGACTACAAATGTCTGTGACTTGAGACCGATGCGGTCGCGGACTGTCTTTTTTTCCGATGCTTCTGCATCCTCCTCTTCGGAGTCTTCACCAGCCTCGTCCTCGTCTGAATCCCCGGTCTCTTCTTCAGTGATTTCATCCTCATAATATTCTGCATACACATCTTCTCCCTCCTCAGTTTCCTTGCGACGGAATAGATTTGGTATGTGCAGACCTATATTAAAAGTGAGGAACGTACCAACCAGAGTGAGCGCTCCAAGAACAAGACCTGTTGAAACTCCTCCAAAAAGCCACACAAGTGGTGTGTTGAGCGTTCTTCCCACGATACCTCCGAGCTCTTGGTTATAGAGAGTTAGAAGGCTAAGTGTAGAAAAGAGAAGTAGCACCGCTCCAAGGGTCTTTGATATACTCACGCGTTCATCTTCACGTGGTTTCATAAGTATGTATACACCCAGCATGCATGCGATTGGCGCTAATATAAACCCAGCCCCAAAGAGAAATGTAAGAGTATCGTACGTGAAGAGACCGGCTTTACCTGCATACTCAAAAGGCGAAAGTGCAAAAAAAACACCCAATGCAGCAAAAAGGACGGCACCTATTGCCTGCTTAGTGTGAGGAGAGATGTCATCAAAAAAATTGTAGTTTCTCTTATGCTTTTTTTTCTTGCGCGCCATATCAAATAGGAACCCTCAAAATCTTGTAGGTATGGTTAATACTATCATGGTATAACTCCGACCTCGGACTGTGCATAACAGAAGTATGTTCTGTAACTACAGAAAGAAAGGATTTTTATAATATGGTCCGCGGTCTTGGTTCATCTTATGTAATACACCACATGGTGTGGTTGTGGAGAGGTTTGGTGCTTTTGTCAGATTTAACCAGAATCAATTATTCACCAGGAGGTCATTCCGGTAAAGGAATCATTACTTGATGGAGTTATTTTTAATGGACAAGGGCTTGTTTCAGGGACAAAAAAAGCGTAGTATGTTGTATATAACGGTCAGAGACAGATAGGTATAAAAGACTACTATGATAGAAAAGGACATAATTATGTCGCTCGGAGAACCTGAGAGTCTCATGTCAAATGAGTACTACTTTAAGTATATTTTTAAAAAGACAGAAAAGATTGTCTGTGCAGTCTTTTATATTTTGTCTGATGTGAGAAAAAAAAGCACAGGGAGCGTTGTCTTAGATAATCTCGAATGTCGAGCATTGGAGACTTTGACTTTTGTTGGGAGTACCCTTTCTCTGTCCACAGAATCAGCACATCACTCGGTAGAGCAATTGGTGCAAAGACTAGTCTTACTTGAGAGCGAGCTGCGAGTGCTCCATGCTACTGGGTATTTACGTACAGAACACCTCAACATATTTACTGCTGAGATCGATTCTGCAATACGTTCTGTGCGTAGCATGCAACACGGACCAGCTACACAAAAAATAAGATCATCGACACAAAAGGATGTTCGGTCACAGAAATCTGTTGTGTCACGAGTAGTACCTAGTGATTCTGTGCAGGGTGTAAAAGAAGATAGAAAAGAACGTATCCGTGCAGTACTTCGTTCACAGCCAGGGGCTTCAATTAAGGACATTTCAGATACCATAAAAGACTGTAGTGAAAAGACAATCCAAAGAGAGTTAAATGATATGATCCAAGCTGAGACTGTTTTAAGAGAAGGAGAGAAAAGATGGAGTAAGTATAGGCTTGTCTAGAGCATAAAGGACGTTAATTTTAAGTTAAAAATGTCTTTTAGGTTATTAAGTCTGGGACAGATATAGGGCAATGCTTGATAAGAGTTCGTAGAATAATGAATAATCTGCGGGTATTGAACACTATTTTTGCCTATTCCTTCTTTCTGTGGTGCTATTGTTTTTTAGAGGTAAGAGAGGTGAAAAGTGTGCGTCTTCATAAAACAGATACGGGCGTGCTCCATTGACTTTATGTTCAATGGAACGTATGCTCGCAAGGTCCATTCATTAAGGTTTAGAGCGGTTTTCTGTCTCTATATCCACATAAATATTGGACGAATATCGCACGAGGTAGTGTAAACTACTTTAGTGCGTTTCGGCGCACCTCTTTTTCGATACGGACGTTTCACACCAAGTCCTTTTCGAAAGTAGTCTGAGGTGTTCGAAAGTGAGGTACTTTGACAAACTGTCTTTGTGTAAAACACTAGATTCTCTAGAATCTATCTCGTCTTACTACAGCGGACTATATATATGTATGTATGATCAAGAATATTCCCGCATGACTTTTTTCTGAGAGATGACAGATACGGAAGAAACGAGTATTGGATTTACAGCTAAACCTATAAGCGCTTGGGTGTCGACCCAGTATGGCGTGGTTAGGCTTTAGTGTATTCGTGATTAACCTTATTAACGAGGCTAATCGCAAATAAGAATTAATTCTTATTATTAGTATTATTAACAGTAAACTCTTACGAGTAATTACAGTTATGAACATTATTGCAAATCATGTTGTTGCAAAGCTCGCAGTAGCTTTTGTAGCAACATCAATGCTTTTCACTCTTGCTATGCCCGCAAAGGCTGCAACGATTGAAGAGCTCCAGGCAACGATTGCTGAGCTTACGGCCACAATCGCTGCTATGACAGGTGGTTCTAGTACAGCTGCTGAGTGTACATTCACAGGCAGTCTTACAGTCGGTTCACAGGGCGCACAAGTTACTTGCCTACAGCAGTATCTTGTAGCAGGAAATCACTTAGTAATGCCTACAGGCGTTTCTTATGGTTACTTCGGCCCACTTACAAAAGCTGCGGTAGCAGCATGGCAAGCAGCTAACGGAGTTGCTCCAGCTGTTGGTTACTTCGGCCCACTTTCACAGGCTAAGTACGCTATGGTTGCTGGTTCAACTTCTGGCGGTACAACAGGTGGCTCTACTTCAGGATCATCTGATCTTGAGGGAGGAGCTGGTTCTATTTCAGTCTCTAATTCTTCAGAATACTCTAGCGAGGAAGTTGGAGAAGACGAAGAGGATGTAGAAGTTCTCCAGGCTATGGTTGAAGCGGATGACTCAGATGTAGAAATCACTTCAGTTAAAGTTGAGTTCGTTCAGAGTTCAGCTGCTGACTCAGAAGACCTTACTGACTATGCAAAATCAGTTTCAATCTGGTTTGATGGTGAGATGGTTGGAGAGGCAGATGCTGACGACTTCTCAGAATCATCAGATGTCTACACGAAATCTATTGCACTCGATAAGGGTGTAATCATCCGTGAAGATGATGAAGAGGCTATCGTTGTCGCAGTTACTGCGCTCAGCAACCTCGATTCAGGCGACATCGACAGTGATGCGTGGACAGTCGACATCCTCAACATCCGATTTGTTGATGGTGACGGTGTTACTACAACTACTGACACTGATGGCGATACTCTTGAGCAGTCATTTGACTTCGCAAGCTTCGCAAGTGCAGCAGATGTTGAGCTCAAAATCTCTCTTGGAGATGAAGAAATCAACGATGCTCATGTGATCAATGTTAGTGCTTCAAACACAACTGACAATGTTGAAATTCTCTCATTCATGATGGAATCAGAGGGAGATTCTGACATCTTGATCAAGGATGTTCCGGTCACGTTTACTTCATTTGGTGCTGATGTCGATGACGTTACAGGTTCTGTATATCTCTTTGCTGATGGCAAGAAGATCGGTACAGAGTCTGTTCCTACGTCAGCGACTACAACATCAGTGATCGTATTCGATGATCTTGACTACACGATTGATGCTGGTGATGAAGTTGAATTCATCGTCAAGGCAAAGGTTAAATCAACAGCAGGTACACTTGCAGATGGAGATACTATTTCAGCTGCATTTGGAGAAACTGAGACAAGCCTTGCTACATTTGACGCTGAAGATGAGTCAGGTGAAGAGCTTGATGACGCTGATGTAACGGGAACAGCTACAGGAGATGCGCATGCTGTTTACGACATTGGATTCAACATCTCACTTGTAAGCGCAACTGAAACAAAGACGGTAACGTCTGATACTTCAGGCACAGGTGATCAGGCACAGTTTGTTATCAAGTACGAGATCACACCATTTGACGGTGATATCTACATTGACAACACATGTACTGAAGACAACAATGGTTCAGAAGTTTCTACAACAACTTCATACAGTGTCACAAATGATGGTAGCAACACTACTAATTGTGTGATGACTGCATCAGGTTCTGTAACAAACGCTGACAGTGCGAACACATTCCTTATTAAGGAAGGTTCACCACGAACTATCACACTTACTGTTAACGTAACAGCAACAGCTGATGCATTCGCAGCGGTATCGCTCGAAGCTATCGGTTGGGATGACGCAACAGGTGGTGATGATAATGTCTTCGACTTTAGTCTTCCTGGAGACTTCGAAACTGACCCAATCTTCCTCAACCTCTTCTAATAGAATTGGTTAGGTAGAATGGATTCTGGTTAAGAATCTTCTCGAAAGTGAAGCGACAGGGTAATCCTGTCAGACAAAACAAAAGACCCCCGAAGGGGGTCTTTTGTGTAGAATAGAGTACGAGATAAAGCCCCGCGCCTTTGGCGCGGGGCTTTATCGTTTATGGTATGCTCTAGGAGATTTTTTATGAATCAAAAACCTTTCTTGATCAAGATCATACACTATTTGCTCATTGGAATAGTTTTTCTAACTCCGTTGTGTGTGACCAATCAGTTTGTCTTTTCACCTACTCCAGAAAAGACTTTTTTATTTTTTACTCTGGTTGAGATAGCAGCGGCATTCTGGCTTGTTGTGGTGTTCGCGAAAAAAGAATATTTTTCACTACACCACCCAATTTTTATTGCAGGCGGACTGTTCCTTTTTGTCTATACGGTTGCGGGAGTGTTTGGAGACAGTCCTGAATCCTCATTCTTTTCGAGCATTTCACGTATGTCTGGGTTGATACTTCTATACCATGTCGCACTGTTCGCTGTACTTTTATTCACTACCGTTCGTGACAAGGAAACATGGCACAGAATACTAATTACGGCTGTGAGTGCGGGAGGAATTGTGGCAATATTGGAGTGGGGGCATGATTTATTTGATTTCTCTCAACTGGCGAGTGGTTCTACGATTGGAAACTCTTCATATGCAGGGACGTATCTTTTGTTTGTTTTTTTTATTGCAGTTATTCTTTTCTTCCACTCCTCAGGTAAGAAGAGGTTTTTTTTAGGAAGTGTAATTATTTTGATAGGTTCGTGCCCACTATTTTTTAGTGTAGCTGGAGTACATTCAATCCTATCTGACCCATTTGGCGTGCTCGGGATTGCCCGTGCAGCTTCGGGAGCACTTATTGTGGGTATTATTTTTTCCGGACTCCTCTATGCTTCCATGGTTGGTAAAGGTGCTGTACGTATACTCAGCAAAATCATCACGTCCTTATTTGTACTGGTTGTGCTGTGGGGAATGGTTTCTATTCATGTACCAAACTCCTTCACAAGACAGCTTCTTGAGGAGGAGGGTGTAGGTTCACGTTTTGTGTTCTGGGAGAGTGCATTTTCTGGAATCCTAGAGCATCCATTTTTAGGATATGGGCCGGAGAATTATTCTATTCCGTTTTATGCTTATTTTGAGTCAGCGTTATATATAGATAAGTATGGCTCTGGTCTGGAAACGAATACTGACAGGCCACACAACACTTATCTTGGGATTGCGGTGACTGGGGGAGTCCTCTCTCTTTTTGCGTACCTCAGTATATTTGGAGCGTTAGTATACTCACTCCTTAGCGCATGGAGATTTGGATTGTTGCCGTATGCAGATATAGCTGCCTTTGGAGGATTTGTACTTGCATGTCTAATTGAGAAAGCATTCTTTTTTGACACAATGACGAGTTATATTATGTTTGTGATGGTGTTGGGTTATGTGGCATTTCATTCTCAAAATGAAATGCCGGATGCCTACCCACGCTTACCGTCATCCATATCATTTCGCGGTGCAGCTATCGCTATCTTTGTTTTTTGCTTCATGTTTTTCATATGTGTATACGGACCGTACAAACAACAATCTCTCTTGATTGAGATGACTGAACATATGACCGTGATGGAGCGTACAGAAAACTACAGCAGACTTTTTTATACGAGTGTGAACGGTCACCTTACCACGATGGAATATCTTATGACAAAAATGATAGTTGCCGTACCTGAAGTGCTCTCAACCACAACCCAAAAAGAGAGGGACATCTTACTGGAAGACGCAAGGAACTTACATAGAGAAGTAGAGCGATATAGTGCAGATACGACACACTATCGTTTGGTTTTTTTGCTCACGCGACTTTCTTTTTTGGAGTACGTTCTTACACAGGATGGAGAAGAAAAGAAGTTGATTCTTGAACAAACTTCATTTTATGAAAAACAGTTGGAACATTTGTCACCTAACAATCCAGCTAACTACTGGATTAGTGCACAACAGGCGTTGTTCGCAGAGGATATTGGTCGTGCAGAGGATGTATTAGCTGAAGCGATTGAGAAATATCCAGATATTGGCACATCAGCGAAGTTCCTTGAAAGTGTGAGACAGTACAAGGAGGGAGATCAGAGTGTGCCATTTTTCTCGTTTTAACTCCGGTACTATGTATGAATTACGTTTGGTATACTTAAAGAGTGTTTAATAAAACGTTTTATAAATTTTTCTTTGGGTTTTTAGCAGTGATTGCTTCGACGTTGCTTTTGGTGCTTATCGTCGGCGCTCAATCCTAATACATTATCTGTATGCGACTCACAAACAATCATATCTGGCATATTGTTTTTGCAATTCTATTTCTCATGCTTCTTGGTGGATATATGTATTCACTGGAGCAGTATGCGTATCGCCCTTTGTACTCACTCAATGTCGTGGATGTTGTACTGATTGTACTTGCAACCTTTCGCGTCATCAGGCTTTTTGTGTACGATAAGATAACAGGGTTTTTTCGTGAGCAGTTTTGGGATGCTAACGAAGTCGGCGATGGGGAAGTAATATTTACCAAACCGCTCCGCGGGCCACGTAGAGCAATTGCGGAGCTCATCTCCTGCCCGTGGTGTTTTGGCGTGTGGGCAGCTGCGCTAACGACTTTCTTTTATCTTCTTACTCCGTACACGTTCTACGTCGTACTCTTCCTTGCAATCGCTGCAGTGGCCACTTTCTTACAGATACTTGCAAATGTTGTTGGCTGGAAAGCTGAACAGCTCAAGAAGGATGTGGAGTCGCTTTAAACAAAAAAAGTTTGACCATGCTCTTTTGTAGAGTAGCTTTGTAGAGGTTGCGACAATACATCAACCACTTCGGGAGGGATCGATGGCTTATTCGGATATTAATGAGAAGCCAGTGTGGCTTCGCCGGGCACAATTCCTACTCGTCACTATGATGACGCTTGCGCGGTTTGGGTTGGCAGTTCTGTTTATCCAGCTTATGGAAGAGGCGGCAGTAGCGTATGCTGTTGCAACTTTCTCTTTCGCAGCGGTACTCGATTTTGACGGATACTTTGCACGACTGTGGAAAGTAACAACGCCATTTGGAGCCTTTATGGATCCCTTGGCGGATAAATTTTTAATCCTGGGTGCGGTCTATGGACTTGGTTACTACGGCGATCTTCTGGTCGGCCCTTCGTATTTGGGTGATCTGTGGTTTGTGTGGACTGCACTGGTCATTATGCCGACCATAGTCATAATCATTCGCGAGGGTGCGATGGTTGTTGTCCCGGTCCGCTCTCTGTCTGGGTCGATACACGATCGTGGGAGTCTGGTCATCAAGGAAATGTTCGTGTTCTCTGAAACAAGTTCAGAAACACGACCGCCTGTGACTGATACGGGCAAGATCAAAATGGCTGCCCAGTGTGGCTCACTCGTGCTTCTCACCGCTGTGCACGCAACAGTAGACAGTGGTGAGGAGTGGCTGTGGTATGTCGGGGCAACTCTTTGGGTCACTGGGTTAATTGTCTACTGGGTTGGGGGCTATTTAACCTTTATCACAGGACTCGACTACCTACGGAAAGCGGTGCCGCAGACGAGATGGTTTGTTGCGACGGTATTGCAGTGGTGCTGGACGCCACGTTCCTTCTGAAGGAAGACATGAGGGTGGGGTCGACGTACGCGTCGGCCCTTTCTAATTTTCAATATTCTGGTATAGTCATCCTCGACAGGCTCATGACAGCTGGTCCAAGCACCGCTTGGGTAAAGAACATTTGTTCGCCGGCCGAGGTCCCGCTAACTATTTGTGCCAGTAGGCGCACGGGAGGTCGAAGCCACATATCGTGGCCTGTTCCGGAAAATAAGGAGAACTTCCGTTTGACTATATTTTTCGAGAACCGAGCACTTTGTGAAGCGATATATCGCTTCACAAAGTGCTCGGTCTAAGACTTAGTAATTCACTAAGTTCATAACTAAATCTAAGATGGCAATTACAAAAGACAAAAAGAAAGAGATTCTCACAAAGCTTGAGAACATTAAGAAAGACTCAAAGTCACTCGTATTCGTCGGCTTTAACGGAATGACCGTATCTGACAGCACTGCAATGCGCGCAAAACTGCGTGAAGAAGGTGTTGGCTACTTTGTAGCAAAGAAGACACTCATTCGCCGAGCGCTCGATGGAGCGTTTGAAGGTGAGATTCCAACACTTGAGGGTGAGGTTGCGCTTGCATACAGCGAGGATGCAATGGCCCCAGCTCAGAATGTGCGTACGTTCACAAAGCAATTTGCGGACAGTATCGCTATCTTGGGCGGAGTATTCGAGGGGGTTTTCAAGAACCAAGATGAGATGACAGAGATTGCATCAATCCCATCACTTCAGGTACTTCGTGGAATGTTTGTAAATGTAATCAACTCTCCGATTCAGGGACTTGCAGTTGCACTCAATCAAATCGCTGAGAAAAAAAGCGCTTAATTTCACTTCATTTGCGTCGTCGAACTTCAGAAAATAAGATTCACTGAACCACAGTTCACCTCGCATCTAAGGAAAGACTAAGTGTTTTCAGAGACTAATTAATAAAAACTAAGAATTTAAACATGGCAGACGAGAAAGAAATAAAAAAAGACGAAGTGGCAACTGAAACAACAGCTACCGAAGAAAAAAAGGAAGAAGTTGCGGCTCCAGAAAAGAATGAGTCTGGTGTCGACGAGTCAGTAGAGATTCCTAAGGAATTTCAGAAGCTTGTTGAACAGGTTGAAAAGATGAGCGTTCTTGAGCTTAACGAGCTCGTAAAGGTACTCGAAAAGCGTTTTGGCGTATCAGCTGCAGCAGTTGCGGTAGCAGGCCCAGCCGCTGGCGGTGATGCAGCAGAGGAACAGAGTTCGTTCACTGTAGAGCTTACTGAAGCAGGTGCTCAGAAAATTGCGGTTATTAAAGCAGTGAAAGAAATTCTCGGTCTCGGTCTTAAGGAGGCAAAAGATATGGTGGACGGCGCACCAGCTGTTGTAAAGGAAGGAGTGAAGAAAGAGGAGGCAGAAGAACTTAAGGCTAAGCTCGAGGAGGCTGGAGCCAAAGTCAATCTCAAATAGTTTTGAGATTGACCGTAGGCTCCAGGGCCGCAGCGATGTTTTTGCTCAAACCCTAGAGCAAAAACGATGCGAGGCGGGGTCGCGAGTACTTTGTGCTCACAGGTAGCAAAGCTACCGAGAACACCTAGTAACTCGTGACGGTGCTAAGGTCAACCTCAAGTAAATTTCCTTTCTCATGTACGAAAATGCCTCGCAGACCACTTGGTCTGCGAGGCATTTTCTGTGGAAAAGCCAAATATGCTATAATCGAAAAATACTGATATGTCCGGTAGTAGTAAAGGGGCATCGTTTGGCCGCTGATAAGAAAGCAATGATATGAAAGGTCGGAATGATTACAGAATGATAACTCAGGCAGAGAACGCGCTTTCGCGCAATGCCACTTCTCACTAACCGGATATGTCTGATTCGCTAGCAATTCTGTTTGGAAGTGGCGCGCGCGTGAAGCTATTGCGCTTCTTTCTCTTCAACCCTACTCAAGAATTTGCATTTGATGATATTTCAAGACGCGCACGTCTGGTGCGTCGCACTGCTCGCACAGAGCTCAACGCGCTTGAGCGTGCAGAAGTCATAAAAAAGAAGCAGATGTATGTGCAAGCAGAAGGAAGTACTCGGAAGGTGAAGACTCAAGGATTCGTACTCAATGAGAAGTTTCCTCAGCTTGAGTCGTTGCAGAAATTTCTATTTGAGACCGCACCGATAGATGGAAAGACACTTCTGAAACATGTCCGCAAGGCTGGACCGCTCGATTTCGTCGTCGCGGCAGGGGTCTTTGTTCGAGAATCAGACCAACGTCTCGACGTGCTCGTCGCTATGAAGAAATTAAATGAACAGAAGATAGAAAGTGCAATCCGTTCGCTCGAATCTGAAATCGGCATTGAAATACGATATGCGGCGATGGCCACTGAAGACCTCAAGTACCGTGTTGGTATGTATGACAAACTTACACGTGATGTATTTGACTATCCTCACAAGATTCTCATCGATAAAATTGGTGTGCAGAACGACCTGTCTCAAAAAGGGCACATTTCTTGAGTTTAATTCATGTGGCGATTCTGGCCACTTCTCTGTGGTAAAATAATAGGTAGAAGTGAAGAGGGGGCCGGGTGCTCTCTCTTAATATAAGACCTAGGTGACGTTCAAGATATTGATATTATTTATTTTTAAGATTATTTAGATTATGTCAGGCAATTGGTTAGAAGTAGTGCAGTATTCATTTCAGGCACTTTGGGTTGAGGTGGTAGCGTACTTTCCACAGATTATCATCGCACTCCTTGTCCTCATCTTTGGATGGATTGTCGGGGGTGTACTTAAGCGTATTATTGAAAAAGTTTTTGCGACACTAAAGATAGATATGCTTCTCAATGCAGCTGGTGTTGATGATCTTGCAAAACGTGCAGGATACCAACTAAGGGCTGGTGCGTTTGTGGGTGCTCTTGTGAAGTGGTTTACAATTATCGTATTTTTTGTTGCAGCACTCGACGTGCTTAGTCTTGATCAGGTTACAGTATTCTTCCGAGATGTAGTATTGAGCTATCTTCCGCAAGTGATTGTGGCAGTGTTGATACTCTTTGGAACAATGATTGTCGCAAACGTAATTGATAAGGCGGTAGCGGCTGGAACACGCGCGGCAGGATTTGGTGCTCCAGAACTTCTCGGTATGTTTGCACGGTATGCGATTATACTTTTTGGTGTACTTGCAATTCTAAGTCAACTCCAAATTGCTCCTGAGCTCGCACAAATGCTCTTCGCAGGATTGGTATTTGCCGGGTCGCTTGCATTTGGTCTTGCATTTGGTCTTGGTGGACGTGATGCAGCTGGTCGTTACATCGACAAAGTCACTCGAAATAGAGACTAAAAGAAGGTAATGTTCACTACCAAAAAGTCCCGCTTTTGCGGGACTTTTTGGTAGTACAGGCTATGGAGCTACTCTCTGATTATGGGCTTGACGCTTAATTGCTTTCGCGTATAATGGCGCACACACGTTTATGAGACTATTCACTAAGAAATCCTAGCGGAACAGAATTCCTTCGTGGATTTCTGCGCCGCGAAATCGCGGTTTTTTTAGTGCAAAAACTCAAAGAAAACGTCAGTTTATTGACAACTGAATATCTCGGAACTAGGTTTGATAAGCCTAGTTCCAAAAAGTCCTTTGTGTTCGACGCACAGAGGCACCGAGCACCTTCTAAAATATTGAAGCTTTGTAATGTTTCGATTACGGTGAGAAGGTGCTCGGCAGGTAGTTTGCTGGGTTTAGATTTATTCGTTTATTCGAAGGGTCTTTTCGTCCCCGGCAAACAACACACACAAACTGTTTTATTTCTGATTATGTATTTTTCAGAAATAAAACAAACACTCAAAAGTATTGTATGAAAATACAATACGAAAAATTGTACAGCGGTGTGAGAAAGTCCTGAGGACTTTTGCAAGAGGTTGCAAGATAGTTTTGGAGGCGTTAGCCGAAGAAAAATATCGGCAACCTGAACAGCTTCTGTAAGAAGCAGCATTCCTTGCGAGTCTCTCAGAATCAACTTTTGTAATACTGTTGTGCGATTTAAAAATTGTACAGCGGTGTACAGCATTCCTTACAGGAATGTAAGGGTGTATGGTGGATGCCTAGGCTTCAAGAAGCGATGAAGGACGTGGAATGGCTGCGATAAGTTTCGGCGAGGTGCCAATCAACCTTTGACCCGGAAATGTCCGAATGGGGAAACCCAGCTGTCTACGACAGTTACCTGCGTAAGCAGGAGTATACCCAGGGAAGTGAAACATCTCAGTACCTGGAGGAATAGAAAGCAAATAATGGGACTTTCTTTCTGATCGAATTCCGAGCACATCACATTGCATGTGATGCCGAATGACGAATAACGTTATACGAATTACGTAAAATGCACGAAGCGCATTCCTACGTAATTCCTAATTCGTACTTCGTAATTCTCGCATCGCGCGTAGCGTGATGTGTTTGGAGCCATTATGGTCAGGAAGAAGGTCCTTGCGATGCCCCGAGTAGCGGCGAGCGAAACGGGCACAGCCCAAACCATGCGTATTTATACTCATGGGGTTGTAGGGCGGTGGTTGCATTTAGTTGCAGAGAGTTACAAAACGTCAATATAGTGGAGTACGTTGGAAAGCGTAACCCTAGAAGGTAATAGTCCTGTACGCGAAATATTGACGACTCTTTTGCCATCGTTCCTGAGTAGTTCGGGACACGAATAGCCCGAATGAATCTGCCAGCACTAACTGGTAAGGCTAAATATTCTTGAAGACCGATAGTGAACAAGTACCGTGAGGGAAAGGTGAAAAGCAGTCCGTTGAGGACAGTGAAATAGACCTGAAACCATATACCTACAAGGAGTCGGAGCCTCAATTTATTGGGGTGACGGCGTGCCTATTGAAGAATGAGCCGGCGAGTGTATCTTTGTTCTTTGTCTAAGGGGAAACCCCCCGGAGGCACAGTGAAAGCGAGCGTTAATAGCGCGAATATAGAGCAAGGATACGACCCGAAGCGGGAAGAGCTTGCCATGAGCAGGGTGAAGCGAAGGTAAAACTTCGTGGAGGCCCGAACCGTTGAGCCGTTCAAAACTCTCGGATGACTTGTGGTAAGGAGTGAAAAGCTAATCGATTTCCGTAATAGCTGGTTCTCTCCGAAACAGCTTTAGGGTTGGCGTCGTGTGTTTCTCTTGGGGGTAGAGCTCTGGAAGGTGTAAATAGGGAGAAATCTCGTTACTCCTATCAAACTTCGAATACCAATGAGTATAAGCACGGCAGTTAGACTACGGGGGAGAAGCTCCGTTGGTCGAAAGGGAAACAGCCCAGATCGCCAGTTAAGGTCCCTAAATATATGCTCAGTGCGTCTTGAGGAGGTGAGGATTCACCAACAGCCAGGAGGTTGGCTTAGAAGCAGCCATCCTTTAAAGATAGCGTAACAGCTCACTGGTCGAGAGTCCTTGCGCCGAAGATGATCGGGGCTCAAGCATATTACCGAAACTGCGGATTCGTACACATCACATTGCATGTGATGCCGAATATCGAATGACGTTATACGAATTACGAGTGCGCAAAGCGCACGACAACGTAATTCGTTATTCATAAATCAATCGTAATTCGCACATCGCGCGTAGCGTGATGTGTACGAGTGGTAGGAGAGCGTTCTATTCTGCGATGAAGCCAAGGGGGGACCCGCGGTGGAGCGTATAGAAGTGAGAATGCCGGCACAAGTAACCGCAAGACGGGTGAGACCCCCGTCCGCCGAAATACCAAGGTTTCCTTCGCGATGGTGATCATCGAAGGGTTAGTCGGTCCTAAGGGAATCCCGAATGGGGGACCCGATGGAGAGTAGGTTAATATTCCTGCACACTGCTATGTTCCTATGGAGGGACGGAGCGTTGTACTCTTAGCATCTTATTGGATTGGTGCTGGAACTATGAGGGTGTCTGTTAGGCAAATCCGGCAGACATAAGCCCGAGTAGGGTCTGAATGTGCGACTTCGGTCAAGCAAATAAGGGGAGCACGCTTCCGAGAAAAACTTCGTTTGGATTAAGCATAGTGGTTCCGTACCGCAAACCGACACAGGTGGTAGGGTCGAGAAGACCTAGGCGAACGAGTGAGAGGTCCTTAAGGAACTCGGCAAAAAAGCGGCCGTAACTTCGGGATAAGGCCTGCCCTGACATCTTCGGATGTTTGGGGCCGCAGCGAAAGATTTCCTGGCGACTGTTTATCAAAAACACAGCTCCCTGCGAACTCGCAAGAGGATGTATAGGGGGTGACGCCTGACCAATGCCGGAAGGTTAAGCATGGAGGGTGTGCGCATCACACAGTGTGTGATGCCGAATATCGAATGACGTTATACGAATGACGAAATGCACAAAGTGCATTCTACGTAATTCCTAATTCATATTTCGTAATTCGTGCATCACGCTTTGCGTGATGCGTATGCTGGGCTATGTAAGCCCCGGTCAATGTCAGCGATAACTATAATCGTTCTAAGGTAGGGCATAGTTTCCTTATGGGAAAGCGTGTCCTACGGACTGGAACGATTATGGGATGAACAGCCCAGCCATAGTTACCTTGCATACAGTAATGTACGCATGGTCCATATGTAACCAACAAGAGACCAAATGTTACAGACCCCACTTTCAGTAATGAGAAGGGTTAAGATAGAGTCCTATTGTGCAAGCGAATATGGAATTATAGAGCGCAATTCCTTGTCGGGTAAGTTCCGACGTGCACGAATGGCGTAACGACTGGGAAACTGTCTCAAGGACCTGCTCGGTGAAAATACAATCCCGGTGAAGATGCCGGGTACCTGCAGTTAGACGAAAAGACCCCAGGAGCTTTACTGTAGCTTCGTATTGGGGCTGTTGAATTAATGCGTAGTATAGTGGGGAGACTTTGAAGCGGGCTTTCGGGTACCGTGGAGTCGCCAGTGAAATACCCATCTTTATTTTGGCAGTTTCTAACCCGATAGGTAAAACCTATCGGAGACAGTGCGTGGCAGGCAGTTTTAGTGGGGCGCTACCCTCCTAAAGAGTAACGGAGGGGTCTCAAGGTCGGCTAGGCGCGAATGGAAACCGTGCCGATAGTGTAATGGCAAAAGCCGGCTTGACTGTGAGTCGTAGATGACAAACAGACGCGAAAGCGGAGCATAGTGAACCGATGGTACGCGTTAGATGCGGCCGGAGATTACCCGATAAAAGTTACCCTGGGGATAACAGGCTAGTCGTGCCCAAGCGTCCATAGCGACGGCACGGTTCGGCACCTCGATGTCGGCTCAACTTATCCTGGGGCTGGAGCAGGTCCCAAGGGTTTGGCTGTTCGCCAATTAAAAAGTTACGCGAGCTGGGTTTAGACCGTTTAGATTCTTACAATCGTAAGTGTTTAAGCAGTCTAAATCCACTCTACACACGACATAATCGAGATTTTCTGTCTTTGAAATAAGGATAGAACCAACCATCACGGCGGTCATACATAGGAATATGTATGGTCAAACTGACTAATATCGGTGAAACCCCACGTGGGCAATACCGAGGGAATTAATTATGGATTTTTTAAAAACTCCGTTTTTAGACCCCTAGAGACTGAACGTCAGTCATCGAGAACCGATGAAGCTACAGTCCAATGCACGGAGCAATTCGTGGAAATCATATATGAGTCGTACACACACGCGATTCATGTATGACGTAACATGCGTGAGACAGGTTGGTCTCTATCTACTGCAGGCGTCGATTCTTGAAGAGATTTGTCCCTAGTACGAGAGGACCGGGATGAACGAACCTCTGGTCTATCGGCTGTCACGCCAGTGGCACTGCCGAGTAGCTATGTTCGGAATGGATAACCGCTGAAAGCATCTAAGCGGGAAGCCAACTCTAAGATGAGGAATCATTAAGTCTCCTGAGAGATGATCAGGTTGATAGGCACTAGGTGGAAGTGTAGCAATACATGGAGCCGAGGTGTACTAATCGGACGTAATTCCTGTAGGGAATGTTGTACGTGGCTGACAATTTTTATGTAGTGAAGTTTGTTGTGTGTCGAAAAAATATTGAACATACTGAAGTGATCGTGCAAACGATCTAACAGTTCTTTTTCTCGGTGAAATTTTATTTTGCCGAGTCCGCTGCCTGCGCAAAGGTCGGCATTCTGCTGTGCGTCTTGGCCCCTTTGACGTAGCTGAAAGAGCCTCCCTCGGGGTTCTGAAGCACCTTTGCGCGGGCACCCTTGTCTTCAAAGATTCCGTAGACTCATAATGATGATGACGACAAGGATTCACTTCAGTGTGTTCAATATAAAAATAGAAATCAGCTTTTAAAGTTGGTGGTTTCGCGAAGGGGGTGAGAAAGCACAGTGTGCTTTTGCAAGAGGTTGTTAGCAGTTTGAGTTTACTCAAGGTGTGATACAACCTGAACTGATCCTGTAAGGATCACCCGTTCTCGCAGACGAAGATTGAAAATATAATATTGAAGTTTTGAAGTTGGTGGTTTCGCGAAGGGGGTCCACCCGTTCTCATTCCGAACACGGAAGTTAAGCCCTTCAGCATCGATGGTACTCCTTCGGGGGGAGAGTAGATCACCGCCAACTTCAAGTCTTTAATATTTTCAATCTTCGTCTCCACAAAAAACGAGACCAGGATCTCATTTTTTGTGGTATTTCGAACACGGAAAAAATCACTTTCTTCGCTCACTCGGAAATGAAAATGTCATAGACACTTCCATTTCGCTCGTTCGCTCGAAAGCCAAGCCCTTCAGCATCGATGGTACTTCTTTTGAGGGAGAGTAGATCACCGCCAACTTTAAGTGCTGATTTTTTACTAATATAAGAGCGTAACTAGACGAGAAAATCATTTAAAAACTGACCGTTTTTTCTTTTGTTATACTAGTCGTCTATGCGAAATACCATTACACACCCCGGGGCAGATAATTTGGTGTACGAAATCAGAGAGATTGTCGAAATTGCTCAAAAAATTGAGTCGATGGGTCAATCTATCATTTGGGAAAATATCGGAGATCCTGTTGCAAAAGGTGAAAAAATTCCGGAGTGGATAAAAGAGTATGTGGTAAACGCTTTAGAGGAGGACGGTACGTATGCATACTCCCCGACGCTTGGCGTAAAAGAAACTCGCGAGTATATTGCACATGAGCGTAACATAGAAGGAGGAATTCAAATTAGCGCCGATGACATCCTTTTCTTCAATGGGCTTGGGGATGCTATCTCCAAAGTCTACAAGAGTCTCCATCCCTCTGCGCGTGTCATTGGTCCAAATCCTGCATATCCAACACATTCTTCCGCTGAGGCCGCTCATGCTGACAGTCCGCATTTTACCTACTCACTTGACCCACACAATGGCTGGAAACCAGACTTAGAGGAAATGGAGCGGAAGATTGTGGAGAATCCGCATATCGCGGGTATTCTCATTGTAAACCCAGACAACCCGACAGGGTTTGTGTATTCTGCTGATGTGCTCAGACAGATTGTTGCAATTGCAAAAAAACACAATCTTTTTATTATTTCAGATGAGATATATTCAAACTTAGTTTATGGGACTCCATATCAAAAACTCGCTTCAGTTATTGGAGATGTGCCCGGTATTGCGATGCGTGGTATTTCTAAGGAATTCCCGTGGCCAGGGGGACGTTGTGGATGGATAGAGTTTTACAATCGCGATGCGGATTCAGATTTTGAAACATTTTTGCAATCACTCATCGATGCAAAAATGTTGGAAGTATGTTCGACCACACTTCCACAGACACTCATACCGGAAATAATGAAAGACGAGCGGTACTTCCCTTACCTAGAGAGTCGAACTAAAAAATATCAAGAAAGGTCCGACATTGCATACGAGACCCTCTCTCCTTTGGCTGGACTACTCATACATAAACCACAAGGAGCTTTTTACATGACAGTTGTATTCAAGGAAGGAGTGCTTACAAATCGTCAAGTACTTACGATAGACAATAAGGACGTTGCTGGATTGGTTGATTCTTTGGTCTCTGATCAAATAGAATTGGATAAGCGTTTTGTTTACTATTTGCTCGGTGCAACCGGCATATGTGTAGTACCCCTCAAATCTGGCTTTAACTCTACCTTTTATGGGTTTCGGTTTACGGTGCTTGATCCAGATATTATTTCTTTTAAGAAGAATATGGAAACTCTCAAGAGTGCGATACAAGAGTATCTTGCTTCATAGAGTGGCAAAGTAACAGAAACACCGCGGAGACAAAAGTCTCCGCGGTGTTTCTGTTACAATTACGATATGCATATCAATCGGCCGTGGGCATTTTGGAGACGCACGCAGTACATCGGTGGCTTCTTTGTATTTCTCATACTCATCTCGACGGGTGCATACTTTGGTCTCATTCGTCAAACTGCAACATGTTTTGATGGTAACCAAAATGGTAATGAGCGTGGCATAGACTGTGGTGGTGCATGTACACGTGTCTGCGCACTTGATGTGTCTGCCCCACGAGCACTCTGGGCAAAGTCGTCACGCGTGACTGATGGTCAATATAATGCAGTTGCGTATATTGAGAATACTAATATTGGGATTGGGTCTCCTGAGGTTGCATATACGATATCGCTCTATGATAGTGAAGGGCTTATTGTTGAGCGTACTGGAACAACAGTGCTTCCTCCGGATAGTGTTTACCCAATTTTTGAGGGTCGTATTAATACAGGGACACGTACCCCCGCAAGGACGGAGATTGTCCTCGAAGACCCAGGACTATGGCTGCCAGCAAGCGTCGGTCGTGAACAGTTTGTTGTTGAAAGCAGGCAATTACTGGGTGTAGATACTGAACCTCGTCTTGAAGCAAAGATAACAAATAATGAACTTACAGAAGCAAGAAATGTGGAGATTATCGCAACCATCTTTGACACACGCCAAAATCCACTCACGTCATCACGGACGCTTGTTGAAAATTTTGCACCACGTACGACTGAGACTGTAGTGTTCACGTGGCCTGAGCCTATTGCAAAGACTATTCGGAGTTGTGAGGTGCCGACTGACGTAATTCTCGCAATTGATCTCTCGGGAAGTATGAATGATGATGGGGGTACGCCTCCTCAGCCGGTTACTTCAGTGCTTCGCGCTGCGGAGGCATTTGTTGACAGATTGAATAAAGACGATCAGGTCGGCGTAGTGACGTTTGCTACGGAGGCGTTGACACCACAAATGCTTACGAAAGAAAAAGAAACTGCGCGCACGAAAGTAAGTAAACTATCCATTACGCCAAAAGATGAGACCGGAAGCACGAACACAGGTGATGCGATTATGTCTGCACAAATCGAATTGAGTTCGACGCGTCATAATAATAATGCACGGAAGGTGCTTGTACTTCTCACAGATGGACTTACGAATGCACCTAGTTCAAAACCAGAACAGTATGCGCTCGATGCGGCAACATCGCTGAAGGCTGATGATACTGAGGTATTTACAATAGGTCTTGGCGATAATGTAAATGAAGCTTTTTTGGAAGGGATTGCTTCTGGTAAGGACTATTACTTTAAGGCAGGGGAAGCGGAGACAGTGGATCGTATCTATCGGTCTATTACCGAAGCGATTTGTGAGGATGGTGCGGCAGTTATTGAGGTAATTCCGAAAACTGATACAAATTTTGCACCACTCCAATAAGTGGTGCAAAATGGAAATGTGCTATGCGAATGACACGAACATTATTTGGGGGTTTTGATGTGTGGCTTTTTGGGGCCTCTTTCTTGTTGATGGCACTCGGTCTTGTAACGATGTATACGTTTGAGGGAGAGAACATTTTTTTTGATAGACAGATTATCTGGGCAGGTGTCTCTATTGTTGTATTCTGTGTTGCACTTATTCCTGATTATCGATTTTTACGGAGTGGGAACATCCTTTTTGTATTGTATCTCTCAGTACTCGCATTACTTGTCTTGGTTTTGGTTGTAGGTGTGACCGTGAAGGGTGCACAGAGTCGTTTTGATATCGGGTTCTTTTCCATACAACCTTCCGAATATGCAAAACTCATACTTATCGCAGTGCTTGCAAAATATTTTGCCAAGCGTCATGAGCTCATTGGAGATTTCAGACACATCTTGATATCAGGAGCCTATGCATTTTTGTTCTTTGGATTAGTATTTATTCAACCAGACTTTGGTTCTGCGATTATATTATTTTTTATATGGCTTGGAATGGTACTTGTTGCAGGTATTTCATTTCGACACTTAGCCACGGTGGCAACTATCGGGGCGTTAGCTTTTGGTCTTTTGTGGAATGTAGGATTCCAGGACTATCAAAAAGATCGCATTCTCACGTTTCTTCACCCACTCGCTGATATTCAAGGTACTGGGTACAATGCGTATCAATCGACTATTGCGGTCGGCTCGGGGCAAGTACTCGGCAAAGGTGTGGGATACGGTACACAATCTAAACTTCAATTCCTTCCTGAATTTGAAACTGACTTTGTCTTCGCTGCATTTGCAGAGGAATGGGGATTTGTCGGAGTGCTACTTCTCTTTATGTTGTTTAGTGTGGTTATTTGGAGACTTCTTTTTCATGCAGTCCGCGGTGCGACCAACTTTGAACGGCTTTTTGCGACTGGAGTGGCTATCTTTTTTGTCAGTCACTTTTTTGTGCACGTTGGTATGAATATCGGGCTCTTACCGGTGACCGGTACCACTATTCCATTCTTAAGTTATGGAGGCTCGCACTTACTTATTGAGTTTCTTGCTATTGGTATGGTAATGGCAATGAGTCGCTACGCAGTATCTCAGGATGTAATACAAAATAACCTATAAAATATTTGTAACTTGCGTAGATAGAAAAGAGACGTATTATGACATCCATGCATGTATTTGTACGCGGAAGCACAGTGGTGCTTTTGATAGGAGACCTCTCCATCTTTTTAGGGTCTCTTGTTTTAACACTCTTGGTGCGATATCGTCAGATTCCTTCAAGTGAGATAGTTGATCAGCATCTTGTACCATTTCTAATACTCTTTACGGTATGGAGTCTAGTGTTTGTAATAACAGGTTTATACGATAGAAAAGTTGCGTTTGCACGCAAACAGATTCCTGGCGTCGTGCTTCGCGCGCAAATTATCAATATACTTGTTGCAGGTATATTCTTTTTCTTGTTTCCGTGGGGTATTGCACCGAAGACAAACCTCTTAATCTACCTAGTGATTTCCTCGTTTCTCATCACAGTATGGCGATTATATATATTTCCACTCATCGTGACAGGAAAAACAATGCGAGTACTCATCTTAGGAGATAGTGACGAGTCGCTCGCTGTTGCGCGAGTGTTTGTCTCAAATCCGTATTTCAAGAATGTACAGGCATTTACATTAGGGAGTCGGGATACTACAGATATACACGAGTTGCGGGCATCACTTCTACGATTCGCAGAAGATAAAAAAATCGATGTCATCATAGCGGACATGCAGGATAGTCGTATAGAACAGCTCTCCAAAGATTTTTACTCTTTAGTGTTTGCAGAAAAAGATATCCAGTTTTTTAATCTTCCAGCAATTTATGAGCAACTATATCATCGGATACCACCATCGTTGATTGGAGAGGTTTGGTTTTTAGAGAATGTGACGACAGGTTCGCCACACTATGCATATGATTTTTTGAAACGGTCCATTGACATACTGGGGGCGTTGTTGCTACTTGTTCCTTTTCTCATCATTTTTCCGGCGGTAGCAATGCTCATAAAAATCCAAGATGGGGGCGTCGTGCTCTATAAAACAAAACGATCGGGACAGTTCAACCGGCCTGTTGATATTTTAAAGTTTCGTACTATGACAGGTACAGATGACGGGATGACAACAGTGAATACTACATTACAGGTCACACGTCTGGGGAATATTTTACGAAAGTCGCGCATTGATGAATTGCCACAGCTACTGAACGTGCTGAGAGGAGACCTTTCATTCATTGGTCCTCGGCCAGACTTTCCGGCACGCGCTGCTGTATATGCGGAGCAAATTCCGTATTATAATCTGCGGCATCTTGTTAAACCAGGTCTCTCAGGTTGGGCTCAGATTAATAATTATGATGTGCCCCGAGGTGAAATTGACACAGAACGCACCATCGAGAAACTATCGTTTGATCTCTACTATTTGAAACATCACTCGCTACTCTTAGATATTGAGATTACTCTAAAGACAATCAATACACTTCTTATGCGTACTGGAACGTAAAGGTTCTGAGGGTGATTATCATAGGCAATGAGTAAGAAATATTTAGTTACAGGTGGTGCAGGGTTTATTGGTACGAATTTTTTAGAAAAACCAGTTGAGGTTGGACATTCTGTAAAATTGGCTGTAGATAGTCTTGTCACCAGCAAGAAGGATCGTTTATCTAGGGGTGTCACACTTCATGAGGTAGATATACGTGATACCGCAAAGCTCACAGAATTATGTAATGTTATTGATGTTATTATTCATCTCGACGCACTTTCTTCCATACAACACTCAATTGATCATCCTCAAGAAACATCATTCGGGGCAATAAGAGACTGCATTCTGAATTTGTACAACATGAAGTCATGGTGCTATCCTAGCACTATGACTATTGACGGAAGGGAAATTGTCGCAGATATATATCAAAATCTCAAGGAAGAGATACAGCAGCGGGGTAAACCGCCGGTACTTTCTATAATTACCTGTGCGCCAAATTTCGAGACCAAGCGGTACCTTGCTCTCAAACGTAAGAAAGCCGAGGCAATTGGTGTGGTACTTGAAGTTTTTGAATTGAAATCGGATGTAACGACTGATGATGTTGTGGTTGCAATTAAGGAAGTTGTCAGAAAAACAGATGGTGTTGTCGTTCAGCTTCCGCTTCCTGCCACTATCGATATAGAGAGGGTAGTGCTCGCTATCCCACCATCGCACGATGTCGATGCGTTGAATCCAAATACCAAAACAGTACTTTCACCAGTCGTGGCAGCGTGCAAAGAGATTGCCTTTCGATATAAGCTTGTTATGAAAGAGAAAAGAGCTGTAGTAGTAGGCACAGGCAGACTTGTCGGTGTCCCGGGTGCAGTGTGGCTTCGGTCAGAGGGTTGTGACGTGGCGGTAATACATAAGGATACGAAAGAAGCTGTCGGTGTGTTGCAGAATGCCGACATAATACTTACAGGAGCTGGCGACCCAGAATTTCTTACACCCGAAATGATAAAGGAGGAGGTTATAATATTTGATGGTGGTACTTCTGAGTCTGGAGGGGAGCTTCGCGGGGATGTTGATCCAGAGTGCGCACGCAAAGCCTCATTGTTTACGCCTGTTCCAGGGGGAATTGGACCCATAACAGTTGCCTGTTTATTCCAAAATCTACTTATATTGACGGCCCGTCCACACACTGAGAGTGTTTAGCAACGGGGCTTATTTTCTGTTATAGTAGCGCTATTATATTCTTATGAAAGAAATACAGAGAGAGGTTACTTCAAGGTCAATAACACAGATATTCTATGTGGTCGCAGTACTCGTCATTGGACTGGCAATAGGATTCTTCGTATACCAGACAACGGCTAATGAAGCTAGTAAATACCCATTTCGTCTGGGATTGGATTTAGAGGGAGGGAGTCATCTGGTATATGAGGCTGACGTGAGTGGGGTTGATTCAGCGGAGGTGCCAGAGCTCATGAATGTGCTGAAGGATGTGATTGAGCGCCGAGTCAATGTCTTCGGAGTCTCAGAACCGATTGTGCAGGTTGAGTCTAGTAGCTTTGTTTCTGGGGAAGTACATGAGCGTCTGGTGGTGGAATTACCAGGGGTTACCGATATAAATGAAGCTGTAGCTGAAATTGGAAAGACACCACTCTTAGAGTTTAAATTGGTGGACGAAAGTGTGCCTTCTACGGATAACATACAAATTGATGGAAATAATGTCTCTGCAGACGGCGTCTTAACACTTGATGCTGGAGATCTTTCGGGGGAGCCATCGTATATCGATACAGGTCTTACGGGACGTTATCTCAAACATGCCGAGCTCGTGTTTGGTCAGGGGCAGGGGGGGCTTTCAAACGAGCCGATTGTGAGTGTTGAATTTACTCCAGAAGGGGGTAAACTTTTTGAGACTATTACTACCGAACATGTCGGAGAATTTCTTGCAATATTTCTTGACGGAGAGATCGTGTCAGCCCCACGCATCAATGAACCAATCTCAGGGGGAGGAGCAGTTATCTCTGGGGGATTTACTGCAGAAGAAGCGCGTGACCTCGTACAGAATCTAAACTTCGGCGCGCTTCCGCTTCCGATAGAGCTACAGAGTACACAGACGATTGGGTCATCTCTC
>Ga0222664_1000093_pt1 | contig 68620 bp, 67 predicted proteins | sample AntAcemetagen604_FD_181147 | JGI IMG/M metagenome (GOLD analysis project Ga0222664, IMG submission 181147) | Saline water microbial communities from Ace Lake, Antarctica - #604 | ecosystem: Environmental > Aquatic > Non-marine Saline and Alkaline > Saline | place: Antarctica: Ace Lake... | reverse complement strand
CACCCGTCTGCCACTCAGTCTACAGAGCAAGCTCTGTAGCTTCGTTCGACTTGCATGTGTTAGGCGTGCCGCCAGCGTTCGTTCTGAGCCAGGATCAAACTCTTAAGTTTTAGTTAGTACCTGTCTACTATTGTAAACAAATACGAAACCAACTCTAAGCTGATCTTAACTTTTACTGTCTTATTCTTCCATCTTATTTATCCTAAAATATCTAAAATGGTCGCTGACTAAATCTTTTTACTCTCCAGATTAACAGAGTTTTTTAAGTTTGCTCTTCGCTATCTAAATAGCAAATTACTTACTCTTTGCTTACCATACTAGATTCTCACCTAGCATTTTTGCTACACTCTTTATCAATCCTTTAAACAAATAATATGTCCACTATCTTCACAGCTTCCACATCACCTGCTCATTCCTTCTTTACTCTGTCTATGAACTGTCTGCGTGATTGCGCTGACGTGTTATATATATTGAATCAAACCCCATTCGTCAACCGCTAAGTTCACTTTTTTTTAATTAAATGTTAATTAAAAAAAAAGCCCGCACAAATGCGGGCTTTTTTAGGCAAAAATATTAAGGAAATTTACATCGCCTTAACGATTTGTTCACACATTTTCTTAGCATCCCCAAATAACATCATAGTATTATCTCTAAAGAATAACTCATTTTGCACACCTGCATATCCAGGAGACATGGAACGTTTTACGAAAAACACTGTTTTTGCATTTTCCACATCAAGTATCGGCATCCCATAAATTGGACTTGTTGGATCTGTTTTGGCCGCTGGATTTGTCACGTCGTTTGCCCCAATCACAAAAGCCACATCCGCAGAAGAAAAGTCACTATTGATATCTTCCAGCTCAAAAACATCCCCGTAAGGAATATTGGCTTCGGCCAACAAAACATTCATATGCCCTGGCATACGCCCCGCAACAGGGTGAATGGCAAACTTAACTTTAACGCCATTTTTCTTAAGATTATCAACCATTTCTTTCAAAGCATGCTGTGCCTGTGCAACCGCCATACCATAACCAGGAACAATAATAACAGACTTAGAATTTTTCATCATAAAGCCAGCGTCATCTGCACTACCTTGTTTGACTGGACGATCATCTTCAACAGCACTTCCCCCGCCTGCCTTTGGCGCATCACCTCCAAAACCACCAAGGATAACGTTAATAATACTGCGATTCATCCCCTTGCACATAATGTAGCTTAGGATGGCCCCTGAGGCCCCAACCAAAGCACCTGTTATAATAAGCAGATTGTTTTGAAGGGTAAACCCAATACCGCACGCAGCCCAACCTGAGTATGAGTTCAACATGGAAACAATCACAGGCATGTCCGCACCACCAATTGGCAAAATCAATAAAAACCCAAGAACAAGCGCAGCAATGGTTAACACCCAAAACATTAGGGCTTCACCATTCATTGTCATGTCGACAATCCCATAAACAATTCCAATTAGGATAGCCAAGTTAAGGAAATGTTGACCTTTAAAGACCAATGGTTTGCTTCCTAAAATACCTTGAAGCTTCATAAATGCCACGACAGACCCTGTAAAGGTAATGGCCCCAATGGCACTACCAAGGCCCAATTCTATCAAAGCACTTGTTTTAATACCTTCCATGCCACCAATTCCAAAGGCTTCTGGACTGTAAAAAGCCGCTCCAGCAACACAAACCGCCGCCAATCCCACCAAACTGTGGAAGGCTGCAACCAATTGTGGCAAGGCAGTCATCTCAATTTTCTTGGCAACCAAGGTTCCGATAGCACCACCAACAAGAATTCCGCCAATAATGGCTTCAAAACTTAGAATGGTTCCACTGGCCAATGTTGTTAAAATGGCAATAACCATCCCAACAATACCATAAGTATTTCCAGACCTGGCTGATTCAGGGGAAGACAACCCACGCAGCGACATGATAAAGCACACCGACGCGATAAGGTATAAAATTGCTGATAAATTTGCGCTCACAGGATTCTCCTTAATCTTTTTTCTTGAACATGTGCAACATACGCTGCGTTACAATAAAACCACCAAATATATTAATGGATGCAAGTGTTACAGCAATGAATCCCATGATTTTTGAAATATCAAAAAATTCACCCCCTGCTGCAACCAAGGCCCCAACAATAATCACACTGGAAATCGCATTGGTCACGGCCATCAAGGGCGAATGTAATGCTGGTGTCACACGCCAAACCACATAGTAGCCGACAAAACAAGCCAAGATAAAAACGGTAAACCCTAAAATTGTTGGATCTGTGCACATGTCTGGACCACTATCGACTGTCATATTGGAAAATTGATCGGCTACTTGATAGCCATCACTTTGTATTATCTGAACTTTTTCAGTTATTGTTGTCATGAATCCCATTGGACCCTCCTACTTTTTTTTGGGGGCAGCTTTTTTTACTGCTGGTTTTTTAGGTGCTGGTTTTGTTGATATCAGATCTGAACGATTTATTTTACCATTCAATACAACTGTCGCATCTTTCAAAATTTCATCTTCCATATTGAAATTCAAAGCCTTAGATTCTTTATCAAATAATAAAGTCACAAAGTTCAAAATATTTTTTGCATAAAGTTTTGATGCATCCCGTGCCAACCTGGAAGGTACATTTGCATGCCCAACAATTTTAACGCCGTGCTTTTCAACAACTTTTGCAAATTCACTAAGTTCACAGTTTCCGCCCATTTCAACAGCAAGGTCTACGATTACAGATCCTGTGGACATTCCCTTAACCATGTCAGCTGTAATAATTTTCGGTGCCGGACGCCCTGGAATTAGGGCCGTACATATAACAATATCACTGTCTGCCAATTCATCTTTTAATTTTTGGGCTTGGCGTTTTTTATAATCTGCACTGACTTCTTTGGCATATCCGCCCTTACCTTCAGCATTTTCACCTTCTACTTCTACGAAAGATGCGCCAAGGCTTTCCACTTGCTCTTTAGCAGCCGCACGCACATCAAATGCTGATACAACAGCTCCAAGACGTTTTGCTGTGGCAATGGCTTGCAAACCAGCAACCCCTGCCCCAATAATTAATACTTTTGCTGGGCTAACTGTTCCGGCTGCCGTCATCATCATTGGCATCGCTTTATCAAGATGTTCTGTTGCATCCAAAACAGCTTTATATCCAGACAAGTTACTTTGGGATGAAAGAATATCCATGGATTGCGCACGGGTAATACGTGGCACTAATTCCATTGCAACAACATTAATGCCAGCTTTTTCATAAGCTTTTAAATGATCAGGGCTTGTCATTGCAGAAACGGAGGCCACAACCGTTGCCCCTTTTTCATATAAAGAAACTTCATCTGTGCCTTCAGATTTAAGCATTGGCTTTTGAACTTTTAAAATAAGATTGGCATTTTTATATAGGTCTTTGCCCGATTGAATTTTCGCACCTGCCTTTTTGAAACTCTCGTCAGAAACGGATGCATTCAAGCCAGCGCCTTTTTCAACGGCCACTTCAAACCCCATATCAACATATTTTTTTACAGTTTCCGGGGACGCGGCAACGCGGCCTTCATATTTTTGGTGTTCTTTCGGAATAGCGATTTTCATGCTTTACCCTTTTGGCTTAATTATGTAAGTGGCGCGCCCTGAAGGATTCGAACCCTCGACCTGCGGCTTAGAAGGCCGTTGCTCTATCCAACTGAGCTAAGGGCGCACAATAATTGCCATTATAGAAATTCCCATAAAAATGTAAAGCATCTTCGAAGAATTTTTATCAGATAATTACTAAATAGGCAGAATTTATAGATTTTTCAAGGAAATAAAAATGAAATGACCATAGTTGGTTTAGAGATGAGATGAAACTTAAGCGGTTCCAGCTACAGTCATTTCATTAATTCAGAACTCTGCACTTTAGTCTAGTGCCTCGCACAGCCTCCCAACAGAGATCTGATTTATTTGATTGGGCCTCCCCCAACCTTATTTCTTATATATTGCACATTTGTCATGAAATCAATAATTTTTTTGTTAAAAAATGATCAAAATTTGTTATTCGTTTGTCAGAGCGGATTACAAAGGGTGTCACAAACTGTGTAAAACAAATAAGTTTGACAGTTTTATTTTTCATAACATGAAATATTGGTAAAGATAGGTATTCCATTATGAGAAAAAATAATAAATCCCGCCTTCAAAATAGCTATTCAATACCAAAATGTCCTTTCGTGTATCCCATTTCCCCAAGCACCCATCTTAATAAATTTTGACTTCTTCGGTGAAGACTGTTCCCATCGTGGTGGGGTTTATGAAACAGTAACATCTTTTTTCTTCCATCCGGAAGATCAAAGAAAACCTTAGGTTTTTGAGAATCTATACCTTCAATTTCAACTCCTCTAAGCCTACTTAATAAAGCTAATACAGTATCATAATCTACTGGCGTTAATGCAAAGATTGCTGAAAAATAATCCCTATCTTCAGTTCTCTCCAAAACCTCCGTCAAAGTTGCACCTACTGCAGCAGCCGTGGCTGCTGCTTCTACAGTCATCTTAGCTTCTTCTTCTGCAAGTTTGGATCGGTATTCTTCTGTTTTTCTTTGCCTTCTCTCAATACGTTTTCGGGCTGCAATAGAGTTTAATTCAGAAATTCGCCTCTGTTCTTCTAATTTAGCTAATTCTCTGGCTTCTTCCTCTGCTTGGCGACGTGATTCCTCTTCTTGTCTTTGGGCTTCAACCTCTGCATCCCTTTCCTCTGCTTCTAATCTAGCCAGCGCTTTACGTTCTTCTTTAACTGCTCTGCGTTCTTCAGCTCTTGCTTTTGCTTCCTCAGCATCTTTCCTTTTTTGTTCTTCCCGCTGTTGTCTTCTTTCTTCAGCTATTCTTTGTTTTTCTAAGAGCGCTTCAGCGGCTATAACACGCTTTCTTTCAGCTTCTTCCATAGCTACAGCTTCAGCTGCTAAACTTTCCTCTTCAGCTTCAACGCGTTCTCTCAGGGCAGAAATTGCGGCCCTTTCTTCGGCAGTTGCAGCAGATCTTGGCGCAGATCCGCTTTCTTCCTCTAGGGTAGTTCTTGCAACAGCCAACAATCTGTCTGTTTCTTTAATAAAATCTGACTCAAGCTGTTTCAGCCAAAGCATTACCTTGTGTTCTGCATATTCAGAGGGTGCTGCCGCAGCGCTGCCAGCGCCTTGTTTCTTTTTTCTCTTCTTTTTTCCAGGCTTCCTGGGTACTTTTTTTGGCTTTGAAGCTTTGTCTTTTACTGGTTTTGATGCTGCTGGTGGGGCATAATCTGGTAACCTAAAGGCTTCATGCCCCCTGTCCCTATGCCTTTCATAGGAAGCTACTTGCCTTTCACTGACCTTAACAACTATTGGTGTGTTCATAGTTTCTGCTACAAGCATCTCATTATCTATTTTTGTTAGCTGAATAATAACTGCAAGAAAATCTTCTATAGCTGTATTGCCCTCTTTAAATTCTGGAAAAGCAGTTGTTACGTGATATGTTTCCATCCCTCTACCAGAACTTAAAAAATCAGCAGCACTTCTTTTTCCTGCCATAACATGATGCAACCCAGTAAACATACCTTCATAACTTCTGGCAATGTGATGGGCAGCCCATGCCACAACTGGCATCATCATAACTGTATTGCCTTCCCATAATTCTGGCATACCATAAAACCGACCTAAATCCGGATCATCTTTTATAGCATCAATTCCTTCTGCTGCAACACGCTCAGCTGTTTCATAAAGCCTTTGGTGTTCTTCCATTAAAGGTTCAAGGAAAATCCTAGCCCTTTCAAAAAGCCTAGCGGAATGACCCTCCGTAGGAGGCGGATTTAACAAAGATGTCCTTAACACAAGCCCCTGCAGGCTTTCTGCTTGCCTGGAAAAACTTGGAACTAAAGATTCTACGCCTCTTTCTTTAATTAAGACCTCAGCCAATTCTCTAGATTTTCCATATCCTTTTTCTGCTTCAAATCGCATATTTGAAAAAATAACAGCCATATCATCGGCCATAATTCCACCTTCATAAACTAACTGACGCAGCATAGAACTATAGATTTCATCTGGCTTCATTGTTTCTTTTGGGGAACCAGGAACTTTTGGCCCTCTATATTCTGGGTTATGATCTGCCCATGCAGACAGCTGTCCTAGCAATTGGGCATGTTTTAAAATTCTTGCTCTTTCAGAATAAGAGTCATGTTCAGCCGTATCTTCAGCCCAACCAGCGGCGGCATGTAATAACTGTGAATAACTTAAAAAAATAAAACTAAGCAGGATTTGAACAACAAAAAATGAACGTAAAAATTTCATATAAGAACCTATCTCTTTTCTCTGTACGTTAATATAATTATAGGTACAAAAAAAAACAAGAGGTTATTTTTTAATGAAATTCGAAAACACCAAGGCCAATAAAGAAATACCTGAAAGGCAGTAAACAAGAATATTCTTGTTTTCAAGCGCCCCTGCATAGATATAGAAAGAAGGCAGCATCCCCATAAGGGCATACGTAAAATTATAACAAACAGAAATGCCTGTTTGTCTTATTTTTACAGGAAACAAACCCACCATTAAAGGCATATACCCCGCCATCAACGCTGCGATTATGGTTTGATAGACCATCAAAAACAAAACTAAGTTCGTATATGTCCCCTGTTCCAGAAATTTCAACAATGGAAAAATAAATAAAACGGCTGTAACAGTGCCTATTTTATAGGAAAATCCCGCCCCTTTTTTATCAACCAATTTCCCAAAAAAAGGAATTACCAATGCACACCATAAAACACCCCATGTCATACCACTGAAAATATCAGATTTTTCATAAGCATAAATTTTATTAAGAAACACAGGGAAAAACAGATTGGTTATAATTAAAACACTGGTTCCTGCGGTTAAAAACAACCCCAAAAGCACATTAAATTTATACTCTTTCAATAATAATTTCATAGGAGACGTATATGTAGTGTGGGTAAATAGCTTTTGATTTTCAATAAATTCTGGGGTTTCATCAATCCCCTTTCGAATAAAATAATTAACAACAGCCAACGTTCCACCAAGTAAAAAGGGAAGACGCCAGGCCCAAGCAAGAATTTGCTGTGCATCAAAAAATTTATTTAATAAATAAGCAACCAAAGTCGCCATAACAGAGCCCAAACTTACGCTAGAGATAATAAAACTTGTGTGAACCCCCTGGTTGCCTTTTTTTGTATGCTCTGCAACCACAGTAATGGCCCCGGGAAGTTCTGCTCCGAAGGATACCCCTTGAATAATGCGTAAAATAATAAGGAATACAGGGGCCGTTGCACCAATTACTTCGTAAGTTGGTAAACACCCAATCATCAAGCTTGCCGCAGCCATCAAGAACATAATGGATAAAAATGATTTTTTGCGTCCTGATTTATCCCCTATGGCTGCAAATATAATACCGCCTATGGGTCTGGCAATATATCCAAGCGCAAACACCATAAATGTTTTCATTATATTGATAACTTCGTTATCAGTGGGTGCATAAAATAACGAAGACAATGTTCCAGACATCAGTGCAAAGATAATAAAATCATAATATTCAAACCCTGCACCCAAGCTTGAAAGAATAGTTACTTTATTATTATTTCTAGACATTTTCTCACCTCTGTCTTTTTACTTTACGAATATATTAAAAATGTTGAATTTTATTTGAAATAGTGTTGGCATAAAACATGCATGTTTGCTATACAGATTATTCATGATGATAACCTAAAGCGAAAATAAGTAAATAGAGATATGAATATTGATCAATTAAAAACTTTTTATGTTGTTGCCCAAGCAGGCAGTTTTACGCGTGCTTCGGAAGAACTTAATATGGACCAATCCAACGTTAGCCGCAAGATAATTTCCCTGGAAGTACGCCTTGGCATCAAACTTTTTAAAAGACTTGCCCGCGGCCTTATTCTAACTAAGCATGGGGAAATTTTATTAAAAGAAGTTCAAGAAATTTTATTAAAACTAGATTCCTTAAAAAGTAAAATTAAAGATTCCGAACAATCTTATGAAGGCCATTTGAAAATTGCATCCACAAATGCTCTGTCATCAATGTGGCTTATGCCTTACATTGCCCAGTTTTTGGATAACCATTCCGAATCTAAAATATCCTTGCTTAGTACCGACAAACAACCTGATTTAACAATTCGCGAAGCAGATGTTGCCATCCGCCCCTATGTTCATGATTCACCAAGTCTTGTTCAAGATTATATTATGACATTTCATTGGCGTTTGTATGCCAGTCCAGAATATTTAGAAAAAATGGGAACGCCTAAAACTATTAGTGATCTTGATAAGCACCATTTATTAAGTTTTGACAAAAAATCTGTTTCACCATTCCCAAATGCCAACTGGCATTTAATTACAGGCAAAGAAGGTCGCGATGCCCGCAAACCTTATTTTTCAACCAATTCTTTCCATGGTCTTTTACAGGCTGCTGTACAAGGTATTGGAATTACCCCATTTCCAGAAGAACCTGATGCATTAAAAGAAACTAATTTGCAACCTGTACTGCCTGATGTTAAAGGCCCAGCAATTGATGTTTATTATGTATACCCAAAATCTTTAGAAGCCTTTAGACTGGCAACGGCCTTTGGGGATTTTCTAAAAGAAAAAATTCGTGGCAAAACCAACAGTCAATAATTAATATTAAAAAAGCCACCTAAAAAGGTGGCTTTTTTTATTTTAGTTAACAGTGTTTATATTATGACTGCCTTGCTATTGCAGTTTCAGCATCAGCATATAAATCATATATAATAGTTAAATCACCCGCATTAGCTGAGTAATCTGCATCTGTCAGATGTGTCCGAAGTTCTTCCACGGTATCTGTAACACCTCTAAGTTCTGCAAGTAATTCATTTGCACGGTCAAGATCCCTTTTTACAACTGCTTGTTCATGAATTTGATCTTTTAATGTTTCGGCTGCTTCTAACAATCCAGGAATACGAGCCGCATGTTCAGCTGATGCTGCAGCTGACACTTCAGCCCTTGCTGCTGCCGCACGACGACGACCTTGCATACCACGTGCGCCTGCTTGGATTTTTCTTGCAGCGCCGTCTGATAATCTTGCTTCGGCTGCTGCAGTATTTTCAGCCCTTCTTCTTTCCAATACCTCTGCTTCACGCCTTAATCTTTCAGATTCTTCATAGCTAGCTGCTGCTGCTGAACTTCCACCACGGCGTCTTTCAGCTTCCTCTACAATGGCCATTTGTACACTTTTTCTTAATTCACTCCAATCTCCTGTAGCCATGGCTTTGTCTGTAATTCTATCTATATCCTTATAAGTAAGCGTCCACCCACGCTTCACCATTTTTTCACGAACAATTTCTTTTACTTTTGATCTATGTGATGATGGAATACCTGCACCAGCTGCAGCCTCTGCATTAAATGCAAAGAGAACTGTTGCTGTTGTTATTGATAAAATAAGTTTTTTCATAATGCCTCCAATTTTTTTTATACAATATTATTTTATTCTGCAGGTTAAGAAAAATAAAATCAAGATTTTATTTAACAGCAAAAAAAGCCACCCAAAAAGGTGGCTTTTTTTTGTTTTAATTAACAGTGTTTATATTATGACTGCCTTGCTATTGCAGTTTCAGCATCAGCATATAAATCATATATAATAGTTAAATCACCTGCATTGGCATCATAATCTGCATCTGTCAGATGTGTCCGTAGTTCTTCCACCGTATCTGTAATACCTCTAAGTTCTGCAAGTAATTCATTTACACGGTCCAGATCACTTCTTACAGCTGCTTGTTCAAGAATTTGATCTTTTAATATTTCGGCTGCTTCTAACAATCCAGGAATACGAGCCGCGTGTTCAGCTGATACTGCAGCGACTGCTACTCTTGCTGCTTCTGCTTCTTCTTGTGCGAAACGTTCTTCTAGTTCTGCTCTTACTTCTGCTGCTCTTGCTGCTGCATGTCGTCTACCCTGCATACCACGTGCCCCTGCTTGAATACGTGCTGCAGCAGCTTCTTCTTGTGCGAAACGTTCTTCTAGTTCTGCTCTTACTTCTTCTGCTCTTTCTGCTAGTCTTGCTTCAGCTGCTGTAGCATCTTCAGCCCTTCTTCTTTCCAGCACCTCTTCTTCGCGGTTTGCTCTTTCAGATTCTTCATAGCTAGCTACTGCTCCTGAACTACCACCACGGCGTTTTTCTGCTTCCTCTACCATGACCATTTGTACGCTTTTTCTTACATTGTGCCAATCACCTGTAGCCATCACAGCATTTGTCAGTCTGTCCCAATCTTCATAAGTAACTGTCCATTCACGTTTAATCATTTTTTCACGAACTATCTGTCTTACTGATGGTCTAAGGTGTTCGTCCAAACCTCCCTCTTTTTCAGCTGCCGCGGCATCAGCATTAAAAGAAAAAATAGCTGTTGCAGCCATTATTGATAGAATAGTTTTTTTCATCTTTATCTCCATAATTCAAACTAAAAAACTGTTGTACACCTAATAACTTAAACTCTCAACATATTTGTTTTGAATATTTATACTATTAGTTTAAAAAGGAAGGGAAACTAATTTTTATCTAATTGACATTTATGGCTACTCCTGTAAATGTTTATCAAATTAATTTAGTGTACAGGAGATTAATCACATGAAAAAAGCACGCGTTATTGCCGCAAGTTTTATAGGAAATGCCCTAGAATTTTATGACTTCACACTTTATGGAGTTATGGGTGTTATTCTGGCTAAGCAATTTTTCCCAAGTGATGATGAATTTGTAAGCCTTATCAATAGTTTCGGGGCCTTTGCTGCCGGATATTTAATGCGTCCTTTTGGGGCTCTTATCTTTGGATACATAGGCGATAAATTCGGGCGGAAAAAAGCATTATCCACCACCATTATATTAATGGGTATACCAACTCTTGTTATAGGGTGCACCCCTGGATATGAAGTTATTGGAATTTTGGCGCCCACAATTGTTATCTTATCAAGGTTATTACAAGGTCTTTGTACGGGTGGTGAATATAATGGCGCGGCAATTTTTGCCCTTGAACATGTGGGCAAAAGATATCCAAGTTTTACAGGGGGCCTAATTACCGGATCATGTGTTGTTGGGGCAACTTTGGCCACTTTCTTAGGGGCCCAAGTCACAAAACCTGATATGCCTGAATGGGCGTGGCGCGTTCCCTTTTTCTTTGGGGCAGGAATCAGTTTAATTGGGTACTTTATTCGCAAGAAATTATCTGAAACACCTGAATTCAAAAAAATCACCCCCAGTGAAAACTTTAAATTTTTTACGTTGGTTTCAACTTATTACAAGGCTTTCCTTTCAAGTTTTGTTATTGGGTCTTTTAATGGGGCCTTAACCTATACCTTGTTTGCATTTTTGAATGTATATCTTCACAAGTATCTAAATATTCCTCTTTCACAAGCCATGCAAAGTAATTTGTTTGGGTTGTTTGCATTTATGCTTGGCTGCCCATTAATGGGATTCATTATGGATAAAATAGGCAGGCGTAAATTTGTTGCTTATGCCTCTGTAATAATTTTGGCAAGTGCCTACATTTTGTTTAATGGGTTTAAAAATAGTTTAGAAAATGTCGATAATTTATGGATCCCACAAATTATACTTGGTTTATTTGTTGCAAGCATTGCTGGAACGGCCCATGGATTTATACAAAACCTGTTTCCGACCAAACACAGGTATAAAGGCGTTTCATTTAGCTTTAGCCTGGGAATGGGAATTGTTGGGGGAACAACACCCATAATTCTTTTAAAGCTTATTAACTATACAAATAATTTATTGGTGCCTGCCTACTATATTATGGGATGGGCTGTCATTATGCTGGTTACCCTACAGCTGTGTAAAACAAAATATTATGATGATTAATAGTGTTTTTTAAACGATATATTTTCTGATACAGGGAATGATGGCGCCTTTAAAAGCATTAAGGTAGCATGTAATTTACTATTTACACAAACTTCTGGGCAGTCTCAAAAGTTGTTTTAGATCTTAATAACTTCATCGTAATATCAAACATGCGGGGGGATAGATGAGGAATAAGACTTAATTAAAGTTATTTTAGATATTTAATAACTTCTTCATAGTACCCAAACATACGTGGATCCTTTAAACGATGGGGGAATAAGATGCCGTCTAAATGGTCGCATTCATGCTGTATAATACGTGCATGAAACCCATGGGCTTCTATTTCAAAGTGTTCCCCATTTTCATCAAGCGCCTTAAGTTTAACAGAATTCTTACGCTGTACCAGACCTAAAAGTCCAGGGACTGATTGGCATCCTTCCCACCCTTCTGAAAGTTCATCTGATAATGGTGTTATTTCAGGATTGATAAGAATTTTATAAGGCACGCCTTGAGGATCATATTTTGGAGTCAATTCATACGTATCAGGATCGTCTACACTACTTGGAATATGGTACATCACGACTCTTAACGGCACAAAAATCTGTGGTGCAGACATGCCCAAACATCCCCTTTGTTCTATCGTAGCCTTCAGATCTGCAATTAATTGCTGAACCTCAGGATCTAACGGATCAGAAACAGGTTCACATACCTTTGATAAAATGGGGTGGCCCAAACGGGCAACTTCTATTGCTTTACCTTCCATACATATGGTTATAAGGCATTCAATTTATATAAACAAGAAAAAAAAGGGCATTAAATGCCCTCTTTTATAGATATTTTTCGCAACTTCTAATCTTTGTCTATAACCATAGTGGCCATAGTAAGGTTAGAATGGGCAACAATCATTGTTCTCATTGGGGAAATCAATGGGTCCATTGCAATTAAGATAAAGACCAGTGCCCCAAAAGGAAGTCCAATCGGGTCTAAGACCATGGCTAAGATTGGAATCAGAATACCCCCGGCCGTAATACCAATTGTGGAAATTCCAGCAAATATCGATAAAAGAACCACATATACCATTTGCATGATCGTAAAGTCATGCAAGTAAATATGCCCTACAAATATTGCTGCAAATGAAAAATACAAACAGATACTAAAGCGCCCCACAATTATCCCTAAAGGAACAAGTGATTGAACAAGATTTGTATTCTTTTTATACAATTCATTTAGAACTTTAATTGAAGATGGGATTGCTGACAAAGATGATGATGTTGCCAGCGCAATAATTGTCGGATCTTTGAAATACGTTATTGACTTAATAAAACCAAGCTTAGTTCTGTAATTTATAATACAGACACCCACTAAGAATACAACGATGTAGGCAAGGTTGATATACCCTACAAACGGCACCATGCTTACAAAGGCATCTGGGTCAATTTTTGTAATGTTTGTCGACATAATACAAAACGATGCAATTGGCAGAAATGTGATAATTTCAGAAAATATTCGTTCAAAAACTTTGTAAATAATATCAAGAAAGTTCATTATCTTTTCACTTCCTGGTACTGCTGCCAGTGCTAAGGCGAAAATGAAAGAAAAGACAACAACCTGCACAATTTCTGTTTGAGACAAAGAATTAAAAATATTTTTTGGGATAGAGTCCCTAATAAATTCTATAAAACTTACAGATTTTTGTATTTCAACAGGCTCATCAAGATTTCTTTCAAGGCTTGACGCTGATAAAACAATTTTATTCAAGGCAGGACTTGCGCCCACATCAACTTTATCAGCTGGGCGGAAAACACCCCCTACAAGAACCCCTATTAAAGAGAAGACAACAAACAAAGATGCCATAACGGTGACAATTTTCCCGACACTTACATTTGATTTCGTCGTTAATAATTTTGTCACACCCAAAGTTGCAGCAGATACAATGATTGGAACAACACACATTTTCATTAGGTTAAGAAATATTTGTCCAATTGCCCCAAGGGTTTCTGTATATTCTGGGAAATATGACCCATAAAAACCACCAAGTGTAAAGCCTAGCAAAACTGATACTGGATTTTTTAATATTTTTCTAATTTTTTGCATTATAGTCCCCTGTAAATTATTTTTTATTATTTTTGTTACTGTACACTTCTAACATCTCCAAAATGTCTTTGTTATTGAAGGAGATAGATTTAGAGTTCATAAAGTGATTAATCCAATGTTTGAAGTGTAGCTTATCCCAAGGTAGAACCATTGCTATTGGATCTTTTTGTTCTTTAAGCACAACTGACATGAACTTGATTGATCCATTTGGAATCCCTCTTAAAGTTCTTGATACTTCGAATTCGTCACGGAAAATCCCGGAAACTTCACCTTTATCTAAGGCCTTGAATGCTTCGTCCCATGACTTATATCCAATAATTTTGCCCTCTGGAAATAATTGTTTAGCAAATGTTTCATAAGAACTGTTGGCGATTACACCTATTGAAACTTCTTTTCTGTTAAAGAAGTCTTGGATACTATCATCTGGATTTTTCTTTTGCTCAGCAAATTTCAAACGGTTAACAAGTATTGCTTTTCTGAAATTAATATAAGGCTGAGAATATTCGACATAAGATGCGCGTGGCAAAGAAATACTTAGCTTAGACATCGCAATGTCCGCTTCACCTTTAGCAACGGATCTAACAAGGTCATTGAAAACACTTGTTTTACGAATGATCTTTAATTTAACCCCAAGTTCTTCTGCAATTTTTTTTCCAAGTTCAACCTCAAGACCTGATGTTCCATCCACACCATTACTATCAGAATAGTAGAAAGGAGGATTTTCCCGATCAATGATTGCAAGTCGTAATTCACCAGAATCGATAATTTTTTGTGTTCCTGCCTCTTGAGTCTTAGCTTTAAAGAGCACATCACTTGCACTTGCATTTGAAAATGCAGCGCATGTCAGTAAAAAGACTGCAAACAAAAGCCTAACTAAATTATATGTATTGAAGTTCCCTGTAACTTTATTATTCATTTTTTTATACCTCACTTATATCAGATCGTAACAACTATATTCTTATAAATCCACAAAAAAATCGGCATAAAGCCGATTTTTTTGTTTTTAGATAAGATTACCTTAAGAAATCAGGGCAAGTAGTAGTAATGCCACAATGTTAATAATCTTAATCATCGGGTTAATAGCTGGCCCTGCAGTATCCTTGTATGGATCCCCTACAGTGTCACCTGTGATCGAGGCATGATGTGCATCTGAATTTTTACCGCCATGATTTCCATCTTCAATGTATTTCTTAGCATTATCCCATGCACCTCCACCTGAGGTCATAGAAATTGCAACAAAAATACCAGTAACAATTGTTCCTAACAACATCGCACCCAAGGCTGTTAATGCTTCTGAGATACCAACAAAGTAGCTAACAACAAAGAATAAAATGAATGGGGACAAAACAGGCAATAAAGAAGGTAAAATCATTTCTTTAATAGCTGCACGTGTCAAAATATCAACAGCTCTACCATAGTCAGGCTTGGCCTCACCTGACATAATACCTTTGATTTCTTTAAACTGTCTGCGAACTTCAACAACAACTTTTCCGCCAGCACGTCCAACTGCCTTCATTCCCATTGCTGAAAACAAGTAAGGAAGCATACCACCAATAAACAAGCCAATTACAACAAATGGGTCTTGTAAATCAAAAGAGACCGTTATGTTTGGGAAATAGTTTTTAACGTCTTCCGTATAGGATGCAAACAATACCAAAGACGCAAGCCCTGCTGAACCAATTGCATAACCTTTGGTGACTGCTTTTGTTGTATTTCCTACTGCATCTAAAGCATCTGTTACTTTACGAACTTCCTCTGGTAATTTTGCCATTTCAGCAATTCCACCTGCGTTATCCGTAACAGGACCATATGCATCCAAAGTTACAATAATACCAGCCAGTGATAACATCGCGGTTGCTGCGACTGCAATTCCAAATAAGCCTGCTATTAGGTATGAAGAAACAATTCCAACACAAATAACAATAATTGGGAGTGCCGTTGCTTCCAAAGAAACCGCAAGACCTTGAATGATATTTGTTGCATGGCCTGTTTCTGATGCCTGTGCAATACTTCTAACCGGACGATATTCAGTGGATGTGTAATATTCAGTCACCCAAACCAACAAGCCCGTAATTGCAAGACCAACCCAAACACATGCATTAAGCGAATATGTAGTGATTAGGTACTTTTCACCTAAACTAAAAGAAATACCTTCAACAAAAACATAATCTAGGGCAGCATAAATTAATACCGCTGACAAAAGAGCCGCAACAATAAGGGTTTTATAAAGCGCAGCCATTACATTTTGTTTTTTACCTAGGCGTAAAAAGAAAGTCCCAATAACGGATCCTATAATACTCATGGCGCCAACCAACAACGGGAAAAGCATCATAGCGTCTTTTTGTTCCCCTTCTGGGAAGGTAATCCCAGCGATAATCATCGTTGCAACAATTGTTACTACATATGTTTCAAACAAGTCTGCTGCCATTCCAGCACAGTCACCAACATTGTCACCAACATTGTCTGCGATAACCCCTGGATTTCTTGGATCATCTTCTGGAATACCAGCTTCAAGTTTTCCAACAAGGTCAGCACCAACATCCGCCCCTTTTGTAAAAATACCCCCACCTAAACGAGCAAATATGGATATCAAAGAAGCCCCAAAACTTAATGCTAATAAAGCTTCTGTGATTTCTCTGTGTTCCAGTTTCAGATCAAAAAGAGTTTTATAATAAAAGAAAATACCTAACAATGCCAAACCAACAACCAACATTCCTGTGATTGCACCTGATTTATAAGCAATGTCTAAGGCCTTTTTAATACTTGTCCTTGCAGCCTCTGCAGTTCTGACATTTGCACGAACTGATATGTTCATCCCAATGTACCCTGCAATACCTGATAAAACTGCGCCCAAGACAAACCCAATGCAAACATGTATGCCCATTACTAAATATAACAAGCCGGCAACAATCACCCCAACGATTCCAATAGTTAGATATTGGCGGTTTAGATAAGCACGCGCACCTTCTTGTATTGCTTTGGCAATTTCCTGCATTTTGCTTGTACCTGTTCCTTGAACAAGAACTTGTCTTGTTGCAAAAACGCCATATACAAGGGCTAAAATTCCTGAAAATACTACTAAATTATATATGTCTGTCATTGTTTTTCCTCAGTTAATAAGACAATTTTCTTTTATATGCGAATATTATATTCAAATATCCCTCGTTGTCCAGGACTTAATGTCTAATTTTTTTAGACAGTGCGTTAAGGATGCCATTAATAAGGCTATGCTCTTTTCCTGAATAAAAAGCATGGGTAACATCTACGTATTCATTAATAATGACTGCAGTATCTGTTTTTTCTTCGGTCAAAAGTTCACAAATCCCAGCTTGTAAAATTGCCCGAGCCAAATTGTCTAAGCGTTCTGGCGTTATTCTTTCTGGCAAAGACTTATCAATCATTTTGTTAATTTCTGAGCATCTATCTTGTGTTTTTGCCACAAGACTTTCATAAAATTCATTGTTGATAACAATGTCTTTATGTTCTGCAACCTTATCCCCTTGAAAAAAATCCACATAATCTTGTATGGCTGTTTTTGGCGTCACATCCATTATCAAAATTTCATACAAAGTCTGCACTGCGGCCAACCGAGATGCTGATTTTTTTTGGTATTTACTATTTACTATTGTCATTTGTATCTTCCATTAAACTTGCCACAAACTGTTTAAAATCGTCAGGTTCCTTAAAGTCTTTATAAACAGATGCAAATCTGACATAGGCAACTTTATCTAAATCAAATAAAGATTCAAGAACCATTTTTCCAATTTTAGTCGAAGGAATTTCCTGTTCCCCCAATAATTCTAGCCGCCTTATAATGCTGCTAATAAATTTCTCCACCCGCTCTTGCTCTATTGGGCGCTTACTCATCGCTGTGACGATTGATTTTGTTAGTTTTTCCCGTTCAAACGGGGCACGATCCCCATTTCTTTTCACAACCGTCAAGTCTGCCAGCTGGATTCGTTCAAAAGTTGTAAATCGCGACCCACATTCTGCACAAAAACGGCGCCTGCGAATCGCAAGATTTTCTTCAGCCGGTCTGGAATCTTTAACTTGTGTATCAGAATATGTACAAAAAGGACAGCGCATAACTTAACTTAATACATTGGAAAGCGCATAGAAAGCTCAATCACTTTTTTTTGCACTTTTTCTTCGACATCTTGATTGTTATTAGCCCCATTTTTTGAAAGGCCTTGCAACAATTCATGCATTAAAGCAACTAACTCCACACATTCGCTTTCTTTGAACCCCCGCGTTGTAATGGCGGGAGACCCAAGACGAATGCCCGATGTTACCATTGGCTTTTCTGGGTCAAAAGGAATTGAATTTTTATTACACGTCATGTTTGCTTTTTCCAAAGAAATTTGGGCATCCACACCTGTTATTTTCTTTTTTCTTAAATCAACAACAAGTAGGTGTGATTCAGTACCGCCTGCAACAAGATCATAACCATACTTCAAAAACTCATCAGCCATCGTTTTTGCATTTTTCATAATTTGCTTTGCATAATCTTTGAAGTCAGGTTCCAAAATTTCCCCAAATGCGACTGCCTTTGCCGCAATAACATGCATTAATGGCCCCCCTTGAAGACCAGGGAAAATCGCAGAATTTAATTTCTTACCCATATCCAAATCATCTGAAAGGATGATTCCTCCCCGCGGACCACGCAACGTTTTATGCGTTGTTGATGTTACTACATGGGCATGTGGGAAAGGGCTTGGATAAACGCCCCCGGCCACCAAACCTGCAAAGTGCGCCATATCAACCAACAAATAAGCCCCGACTTTATCTGCAATTTCACGAAATTTTTTAAAGTCCACAACCATAGGATATGCAGATCCGCCCGCAATGATTAACTTTGGCTTATGTTCAACTGCCATAGATTCAACCTGATCATAGTCAATGATCCCTGTATCTTTACAAACACCATACCCATGGGCATCAAACCATTTTCCAGACATGCTGACTTTGGCCCCATGTGTTAGATGCCCCCCGGCATCTAAAGACATTCCAAGTATAGAATCACCGGGCTTTAATAATGCTAAAAAAACGGCCTCATTTGCTTGTGAACCAGAATGCGGCTGTACATTGGCATAGGAACATCCAAATATTTTTTTAATTCTATCACGGGCAATATTTTCTGCGATATCAACAAACTCACACCCACCATAATAACGCCGACCAGGATACCCTTCGGCATATTTATTTGTCATGATTGATCCTTGGGCGTCCAACACAGCTTGGGATGTAAAGTTCTCTGATGCAATTAATTCAATATGCTGTAACTGGCGCTGTTTTTCTTTTTCAATTGAATCAAAAATTTCTGAATCTGTTTGCTTTAATGCCTTCTGAAAAAATTCTTGTTTCATTACTGACCCCTCTCTATTTTATTCACACGCCGTTGGTGACGCCCCCCTTCAAATTCTGTTTCAAAAAAAGTTTTTAAACAACTTTTGATTGTATCAAAATCTGTTATACGGGTACCAAAACAAATAATATTCGCATTATTATGTTGGCGTGCCAGCTTTGCTATATCCGTGTTGTTGCAGACGAAAGATCGAACATTTGGATGGCGGTTTGCGGCCATTGACATTCCAATACCAGACCCGCAAATTAATACCCCTTGATCAATTTTATTCTCAGAAACTAGGTCAGCCACTTTATGGGCATAATCTGGATAATCAGAGGAATCTTCAGTGTTGGATCCACAGTCAACAACCGTATGACCAAGACTTTCAAGAAATTGAATAACCTTAGACTTAAAATCATATCCTGCGTGGTCCGCCCCAATGGCTATTTTCATTAAAGACTCTTTATTGAATGGTTTTCTCTTCTTTTTTTCCGTAGGCTAAAGTTAAAAACTTGTTATTCAGGCTGTATATTGCCCAAGCCCACACTGCTAAGACTATCATAAGAATGATGGCTATGTAAGGTGCTATTGATAATTGTGATCCAGTTGTAATAAATAAAAGCGCCCCCTGAATGGCAGATCCACCAAGTTTTCCAACACGGCCACTCAACACATCAACGGCGGCCTTTCCTTTGACTTTAAGTTCTGGATCCAATGGAATATAGGCCATTTCACGCGTCACATTAAAGAAACTGTATTTACAGCTTTTACTAAGCAAGTTATTCCATTTTCCTACCATAACCGACATTAACAAGGGCGTAAGACCAACACTGATTGCCATAGGGGATAAAGTGTCATCAAAAACTGTTAGGCCAAAGAAAAACAGGCCGGTAACAAAGATAACTGCCGGGGTCACCAAGGCACTACGGCGCCAACAGCTCCTGCGAAGAAAGTGCGACCCAACCAAACTGATTAAGACAGTAATAATCCCCATTTTAATGGTGACATTTCCAAAGAAGCCTTGCATGGCTAGTGGCCCGTGATACAATTCTTTTACTTGGCTTTTCCACGTTACTTCAACCAAATTAATACAGATATTATAACTGATACCTATAACAGCAATTAGACCAATGTATTTAGAACTCAGTATATATTTGAAGCTTTGGAAAAATGATAATTTTACTTTAGGTTTTTGTTTTGAATCTTCAGCCTCGGGGTGATACCTAAAGTTTTCCTCTACTGCGTTGTCATTAATCCATTTAAATGTGAACATAATTAACAAACAGGAAATGGCAAAGCACAGCATCATTTCTTGTAATGTTTCGCCGTAGGCAACCATATCCATGGCCTTACTTGCCGCCTGTTTTTTTTCAGTTGCATAAGAACTTACAAACAAGCCCGAAAGAATTGTTCCAAGACCATTAAATATACTATAGAGCATATAAAACCGTTTGGACTGTTCAACGGTTGTAATTTGGTTGGCAAACTGCCAGAAAAGTAAATTAATGACAACCCCAGACCACATCTCTGAAAATATATAAAACAGGGAAAAACCCCAATACCCAACAACGGGAAACAACCATTTTATATGGGGGTGGGCAATTTTCAAAGCAGAGACCTCTGCCACAGATAAATGAAAAGTATCTTGATTTGGATAGATAAAATAAGCAAAAACCAATACAAAGACAGCAAAAAATGAAAGAATGGTATAAAAGATCGTTCTTTGGGTCATGGCATTCGCCATCCAGGTATACCCCATCACAAAGATAAGGGAGCATATAAAAACCCCAACCTTTAGAAAGTTAATAGCCTCAGCCCCTGATTCGGGTGCCGAAATAATAATGATGTCTTTCGAATTATGGCCAATCCAGAAATTGAAGGTAATCAAAACCATCATCAGGCCCATGGGGATTATTTTTTTTATTTCATTGGAATGGATAGGAAAAAAGAGTGATCTTAATTTAGAAAATTCTGTCGAATTTGTATTTGTACTCATTTACTTTCTACCACATAAGGAATATTGTTTTAGGGTTAACACGAACCATTCATAAAATCAATTTAAAATCTTTTTATTTCAGTTTTTTGTTCATATAAAATACTTAATACAGTCTCTGCTGCAAGATCGCTTGGGGTTTGGTTTTTTGGAGTCAGTAAAGCCCGTGTTTTTTGCAGGGCCTTTTCTTGATAACTTGGATTCTTCAACAGTTCTAAAACTTTTTGAGATATAAGCTGAGGATTACAATCTTCTTGTAATAATTCAGGCACAACATTTTTATTCATCAAAATATTAACCATACAAGCATATTTTATTTTAATAAACGGTCGCACAATCCACTCTGTTAACTTAGAAACTTTATAAGTAATAATCATCGGCAACTTGGCCGCAGCCAGTTCCAAAGCAATAGTCCCTGATGCTGCAAGTGCAACTTTTGATGCAGCATACGCATCTTTTCGTGCGTCAAAATCTGTAATAACAGTTACAGGGCACGCCCAGTTTTGCTGTTCTAATTTTTTTCTATAGCAGTCTAAGGTTGGAATAACAATGTGCAAATTTTTTATTTTATCAGACAGCATTTGAACTGCCTGCCTGTATATAGGTACCAGGGTATTAAGTTCGCTTTGACGACTTCCAGGTAGCAAGGTAATAATCTTAGACTTTGGATCAAGTTTGTATTTTTCATAGAAATTTTTTACATCCCCTTTATCAAAACCCATTTCCATGACGGGGTGACCAACATAAGTTGTTGGCAAATTTTCTTTTTCAAAATAAGGGGGCTCAAACGGAAAAATACAAAGCAGGTGGTCCAAAAATTTTGCCACCATTTTTGCGCGCCATGCTTTCCAAGCCCAAACAGTCGGGGCCACATAATGAATATGACGAATGCCAAAACCCTTAATCATCTTTCCCAAACGAAAGTTAAACCCGGGAAAGTCAACTGTAATTAAAAGGTCTGGTTTGTTTTCAATTAATTGTTTTTTTAAGAACTTCAGTTTTTTAAAAACACCATAATATTTTGAAAAATCTTCAAAAAACCCCATAATGGACAAGTCTTGAATTGAATAAATAGATTGAAGGCCTTCTGCTTGCATGTGCTGGCCCCCGATACCTTCAAAAGTAATATTGGCATTTTTCTTTTTCAAGGATTTCATTAACTGGGCCCCGATAAAATCACCTGAAGGTTCACCTGCAATAATCATAATTCTTTTTGAAGACTGGGCCATTTAAGAAACCTCCACTACCTCAATAAAAAAATTATTTTTATTTGCCAATTCAATCATTTGATTCAGGTCTAAAACAAAGGTACCCATGGATTGTATGGCCATACCTTTTAAACCACTATTAATTGCATTTTCAACTGTCTCAATACCTGTTGTTGGCATATCAACGGCCTGACTTTGTTGTGGCTTTACAAGTTTTACCAAAACACCGCAATCTTTATGCTTTTTTAAATTTTTAGTTCGTAAAATCATTGCATCTGTGCCCTCAATACCTTCAACTGAAAGAACAACACCTTCTTCGACAACCACAGATTGGCCTATGTCTGCCTTACCCAATTCTTGGGCAGCATAAATACCACGTTTGATATCTTGCCAATCTTTTTCAGTGGGTTTCGTTTTTGTCAAACAACCTTTTTGAACCATTAAATCTTTGACAATATCTTGGGCCTTAACAATGCTAAAACCTTCTTTTTCAACAAGTTCTAAAACCCCAGACAAAAGCCCATCATCACCAAATGCCTTCAGTCCAATTTTTGCAATCCATTTCACACCTGTCTTATCCAGGCTTAAGCTGGTTAAAGAAGGCCTTTTCACCTGGCCAACAAATAAAATTTCCTGTACATTATTTTTTTTAAGAATATCAAGGGCGGTTTGAATTGCCCCTATCTTGCACCATTCATGGGGTGTGGATTTAATCAGATCAGGATCTGCAAACCCTTCCAAGGCAAGAACAAAAAAAGGTCGATTAATTTTTTGGCATGCTTGAATTATTTTTTTGGGTAAATCTCTGCCACCTGCAATAATTCCAAGCACCTTCATTAAACCTCACTTAGGTTTGTAGGTTGGGCTGGAACACAAATATTGCGATCAGAGCTAGCACGCATAAAAGCAATTACTTCATCAATAATTGAATTTTCCTTAAACATTTTTGCCACATCTGTCATACGTTCAGTCAGAGTTCCTTCATTTGCAAACAAAAGTCGATAAGCATTTCTTAAAGCATGAATTTCTTCACGAGAGATATTACGGCGTTTTAATCCAACCAAATTCAATCCAACCAGGTTCCCACGATTTCCAACAACAAAACCATATGGAATTACATCATTGTTAACCCCTGACATGCCGCCAATCATTGCACCGCGGCCAATTCGAACAAACTGGTGTATACCGGATCCACCCCCCATATTGACATGATCTCCAATACTGACATGACCACTTAACATGCAATTGTTAGCCATTACAACATGGTTACCAATTTGGCAATCATGGGCAATATGTGTGCCAATCATAAGCATACAATTGTCGCCAATTTTTGTAATCATTCCGCCTTTTGCTGTTCCTGGATGAACCGTCACATATTCACGAATCAGATTATTTTCACCAATAATAATTTGGGAATTCTCACCTTTATAACTCCAGGACTGTGGGTCACATCCAATTGTTACATGCGGAAAAATCTTAGTTCCCTTGCCAATGCGGGTATTCCCTTCAACATATGCATGTGAAATTAATTCCACACCATCTTCTAAAGTTACATTTGAACCCACAACACAAAAAGGGCCAACCTTAACATCAGTCCCTAACTTTGCCCCTTTATCAATAACTGCGGTTGGATGAATCATTTATTTTGCATCCTTATTATCTGCAATCATTGCTGTATAAACGGCTTCAGAGACAAGATTATCACCGACATATGCATGACCTTCAAATGTCCAAATCATACCACGGCTTTTAAGTTTTTTAACTTTCATACGCAGTTGATCTCCGGGGATTACTGGTTTGCGGAATTTAGCCTTATCAATAGACATGAAAAATACTAATTTATCATTATCTTCTTCAACACCCATGGATTTCATTACTAAAATTCCTGCCGTTTGTGCCAATGCTTCAACAATTAAAACCCCAGGCATAACTGGTTTGTCTGGAAAGTGTCCTTGGAAAAACCATTCATTCATAGTCACACTTTTAATACCAACTGCACTTTCACCAGGAACCATATCTTCCACACGATCAACCAACAACATTGGATAACGGTGGGGAATTAATTTTTGAATTTGTTCTACTGTTAATATTTCTGACATTTTTAATCCTTTTTCTTTTGGCCAAGTTTTGCCACTGCGATACAAGAACGTTTCCATTGCAATACAGGCAAAGACGGACTTCCCCCAACAATTTCACCCTCTTTAATATTATGCATAACGCCACTTTGGGCAGCAACTTGTGCACCTTTTCCAATTTTAATATGGCCAGCAACGCCAACTTGACCACCAAGCACACAATAATCATCAAGCACTGTACTGCCTGCAATTCCAGCATGGGCGACGATAATACACCCTTTTCCAATTTTTACATTATGCGCAACCTGTACCAAATTATCAATTCGTGTTCCAGTCCCTATACAAGTATCGTCCAAAGCCCCGCGATCAATTGTTGTATTTGCACCAATATGAATATTATTTTCTATAATAACACGGCCAATTTGAGGCACATCAACAGGACCTGTTTTTTCCATAGCGAATCCAAATCCGGCACGCCCGATTACTGCGCCTGGATAAATAACGACATCATTTCCTATGTGACTATGTGTAATTGTAACATTGGCATGGATATGGCAGTTAGACCCAATTTTTACGGATGGCCCCACAAAAGCACCGGGGCCTATAACCGTATTTTCCCCTATCTGTGCATTATCTGATACTGTGGCCCCAGCACATACTTTGACATTTTTTCCAATTGATGCCTTATCTGAAACACCTACTTTTTCTGGATAATATTTAAACCCGTCAGGGGAAGGATAAAAAAGGCCTATTACTTGCGCCAATAATTTTTGAGGCGATTCTGTAAGTAAAATATTTTTCTGTGCTTTAACATATTTTTCAAATTTTGTATTAACAATCAAAGCATCGGCTTTACAGGCCTCCAACTCATCAACATGATTTTTACTATTTAAAAAAGAAATTTCGGATTTTTGTGCGCTTAAAAGCGTTGCAACATCTTTTATTTCTTTATCTATGTCTGTTGCATTTTGTATTTCAATTCCTAATTTTTTAGAAATATCAGAAAGCCTAAAAGGCCCTTTATTTTCATAGAAAGATCTATCAGCCATCATTCCCCCCTACGTGCAAACGAATGTTTTTTGTTTTATTTTCAGCTTTTTCAAGGACCATAGGCGTTATGTCCAGTGATTTTGAATGGTACAAAATATTTTCTTTATAGATAACAATTGAAATTTTATTTTCTTCGGCGATTTTTTCTATAACCTGATTAATTGTATCCTTAATTTCTTTAATGGCTTTTGCATGGGCTGTGTTCACTGACTTTTGACGCTTTTCTGCCTTTTTTTGTACAGTAATTATTTTTCTTTCAAAAGAGTCCCTCTTTTTATCAAGCTTACTGGCGTCAGAATTTTTTATTTTTTCATTGGCTAACTTTAGAAGATCTGCATTTTCTTGGCGCAATTCAGATTCTATTTCAGAAAATTCTTGGTGGGCTTTTTTAAGGGTTAACTCTAAATCTGTTTTTATATTTTTTACAGCACTTAGCCCAATCCACAGTTCTTTAAAATCAACAACCCCAATTTTTACTTCTTCACAAGATTCTAATGAGGTTGCAACTGCATTCTGGGCTGCATAAAATAAACACGTAATTATAATAAGATAGGTTTTTATAACCTTATACATTTTTTAAAAACGTCCCGTACCAAAGTTCAACAGAATTTTTTGTTCCTTATCACCCTTCTGAGTCATAACTGGGAAACCAAAGTCTAAGCGAATTAATCCCATTGGTGTTGACCACCCCAGACCAAACCCAGCAGCAACACGTAATGATTTTTCATTATAATACCTATTATCGTTCAGTTTTGAATCCCAAACTGTTCCAGCATCAACAAAAGTTGACCCCCTTAAACCAACCTCACTAGGCAGCCCAAGTGGGAATGTAACTTCTGCAGAAGTAGTAAAGCTTCGGTCCCCACCAACAGCGTCTTCATTACCTGCTTTTTCTCGGGGGCTAACACCTGAATATTCATAACCACGTAAACTACTACCCCCAAGTGTATATTTATCAATAATACGCAAATTATGACTGCCAAATGCATCAATAATACTAAATTCAGCATCCCAACTTGCTGTCACATCATCTATGGGCGTGTAATAGACGGCCCCTGCAAGGCTGTGGCTAAGGTATTTAACAGTTCCACCCACACCAGCAAAATTGTTATTCAATGAGAGAACATATCCTTCTGTTGGGGCATATTTAAGATCTCGACGGTCATAGACAAGTCCATGTGAAATTATGGAAGATGTACTTGTACCTTCTTGCTGACGAATAATGGAAGACGCACTTGATTTAACACTTCCAATTTTGTCTTGTGTTAAAGAATATGTCCAGCGTTGCCCCAAGTGTTCAGCTAAGGCATAAGCCATCCATATACGGCCACCAAGGCTTTCGTGTTTATAAGAACTTTCAGATTCTTGGTCACGGAAACCACGTACAGCCCCAACTCCTACTTCCAAATCTTTATTTAAAAAGTATGGATCTGCAAGAGAGATATTAAAGTTGCGGCTTCTTTTTGCAATTTGTGCCCCAATACCTAAAGCATAAGCCCGTCCAAACAAGTTACGTTCTTTAAGCGTAATACTTCCCAACGGTCCATCTAAAGATGAATACCCCACACTAAAGTTAATTTCCCCTGTGGATTGCTCTTTCACCTCTGTAAGAACATCCACCTTATCAGGTGCACCTTCAACGGCTTCTTGTTTAATATCCACCGTCTTAAAGAACCCAAGATTTTGAATTTGACGATCAGATGCTTTCAGTTTTGTTGAACTAAACGCATCCCCTTCCGCAACACGGAACTGACGACGAATAACTTTATCAACAGTTCTGGTATTGCCGTTAATTTTAATGTGGTTGATATAGACCTTAGGGCCTTCTTCAATTCGATATTTGATATCAATAGTTCTTGCTTGTTCATTTCTAACTGGAATTGGACGCACATTCACAAATGCATATCCATAATCTCCCGCCATATCAGAAATTTTTTCTGTATCCCTTTCAACTAAGGTTGCAGAATACCAGTCGTTTTTCTTGGCAACCAGTGCTGATTTAAAGTCAATATCATTTAATTTTTCAAATTCTGTTTCAATATCTACATTTCCAAATTTATAACGATTACCTTCCTCTACGGTAAAGGTAATGATAAAGGCATCTTTCGTTGGCACAAGTTCAGCCACAGCTGATATAACTCTGAAATCTGCATACCCTTTTCCTAAATAAAATTTACGAAGGTTATCACGGTCAACTTCTAAACGATCTGGATCATAAACATCATTTGATGAAAAGAACTTCCACCATGCTGATTCTGATGTTAACAAAATGCTTTTTAATTTATTGTCCCCAAATTTTTTATTCCCCACAAAATTAATTTTTCTTATTTCTGCTGCTGGACCTTCCGTTATATCAAAGACAATATCCACACGATTTTGTGCTTTTCGAATAATTTCAGGTTTTATTTTTGCCCCAAAATGTCCTTTGGCACGATAAATGGCCAAAATTCGTTGCACTTCTTTTTGAACTTTATCGCGTGTTAAAATCATACGGGGGCTAAGTTTAACTTCTGATTCAAGAATTTTATCACTTACTGCATCATTTCCTTCAAAGACAACCCGGTTAATAGACGGATTTTCAACCACACTTACCAGTAAAACATCATTTACTTGTTTAATGTTAACATCAGCAAAATAATTTGAATCAAACACATTACGCAAATCTTCATTGATTTGTTCTTGGGTAACCATCTGACCTTCTTCAATGGTCAAATAATTCAAAACAGTTGCATCTTCAATTCTTTGATTTCCTTCAATAATAATACGCTTAACAGGTGGTAATGCCTGTGCAGAAATTGCAAAAAGTATAGTGATCGCTATGGTTAAAAGTGTTTTCAAGGTTTCCCCCCCTTTAATTTAAGAAAAAATAGATAAAATTGTTTCAATGATTTTGTAACGTTTTATATCATTCCAGTTACCATAAATCATTAAGCATAGTACAACCCCAAGTCCAATTTTAAAAGCAATATCCATTGTTTTTTCACTTAAGGGCTTTCCACGGATTGCTTCGATTATGTACATAAGGATATGCCCACCATCTAACATAGGCACTGGAACCAGGTTAATAAGACCCAGGTTTAATGATAGCATTGCCATAAAACCCATCAATGGAAAGATGCCGCCAACCCATGAGTCGTGGGACATTTTTGCAATCATTCCCAAACCACCAAGCTTGGAAGAGTCTTCGCCACCAACAATCAATCGGCCTAGCATTTTAAAAAATTCAATACTAAATTCATACGTGGTATTGATAGCGGCTGAAATACCTGAAAGCACTGTATGCGGCACATTTTTCGGAACAATTCCTGTTATGCCAATTTCAGTAATACCATCCAAAACTTTCTTTTCGGGCGTAACAAATAATGACTGCACATCCCCATCACGGTCAATTTTCATTGATAGTTGGGTTTCAGGGCTGGCATTAATAATACTTTTTGCCTCCATAAAACTTGATATTTTCTTGTTATTAATTTCAAGAATTTTATCATTAGGCTGTAAGCCAGCTTGGTAAGCCGGAGAATTTTCTATGATACTTCCAACAGTTGATTGCCTTGAAGTTTCCCCAACAAATATGTAGGCAACCCAAAGCAAAAGAATTGTAACCAAAATATTTGCAACGGGCCCTGCCAAAACAACCAGGACACGCTGCCAAATTGGTTTTCCATCTAAAGTTTTTTTGCGGTCTTCTTCTGACATTGCATTTAATGCTTTGCTATCTGGAGCACTGGCAGCATTTTCATCCCCAAACATTTTGACATAACCACCCAAGGGAATAAGACTAAATTTCCATCGTGTTCCTAACTTGTCATTCCATCCAAATATTTCTGGACCAAAACCAATTGAAAACACCTCAATCTTTACACCAAAATAACGCGCAAAAGAATAATGTCCCAATTCATGTAAAAAAACTAAAATCGTTAAGACAGCAAGAAAGGGCGTGATCCAGCTTAGACTATCAATAAATGTGTGAAGTAAGTTCATAATTTGTATTCCTTATTCATTGGATACTAAAGTTGATGCATCCTGTTGGCAAGTTTTTTTCCATTCTTTATAGCTATCAGGAAACTTATTAAACATAATGGGTGAGCTAAAACACACCCAGGCAATCAATGGAAGAACAACAAGCAGACCATCCAATCTATCTAAAACACCCCCATGACCAGGAATAAGATTACTGGTATCTTTGACTTTATGTTTTCTTTTTACAAAAGATTCAAACAAATCACCTATAACGGCTAATAAAGAAAGCGCAATGGTTGCAATATAAAAATAGAATTTAGGAAATGAGCAGGTAAGAACATAGTGCACAATCAACCCAAGTATTAAGGCCAAAAGTATTCCCCCAAAAAATCCTGACCATGTTTTTTTAGGGCTAACTTCTGGTAACATTTTTGGGCCTTTTAAAAGGTTTCCAAATATATACCCCCCAATATCATTACCCGCAACGATGGCGACCACCCAAATCATGATACTTAAGGCATTGTCCGCTTTGTGAAAAATAGCATGGAATGAAACCATAGGAAGACCAATATATATTAAAGCCAATCCCCCCCATAAAAAGCGGCGATGCCAGGCAAACCAACTTAATAAAATACCAACACTTGCAAAAAATAAAACAATCCCAAAGGCCATTTTATAACGCCCAATTGAGGCAAGATAGATTGCAAACCACATTAAAGGAACCAAAATATAAATGATTTTCTGGCGCCTTATTTTACATGTTTTTACCCATTCATAGGCCATTACGGCGACCAAAACTGCTGAAAAAGTTTTCAACACCCAGCCATTTAACCAAAAAACTAAGGCAACTATGGTGATCATCAAAACACTTGATAAAGCACGTTTTCTAAGGGTTTGTATAAAGTTTAACTTTTCCATATTATATTCTAAGTCCAAATCTTCTTTTTCTTGTTTTATAATCTTCTATTGCTTTTTCATATTCTGTTTCATCAAAGTCTGGCCAATATACTGGCGTAAAATAAAATTCAGAATAAGCACATTGCCATAACAAAAAATTACTGATCCTTTTTTCTCCGCTTGTACGGATCAGCAAGTCTGGATCTGGAATTCCTTGTGTGTCCAAAAAACTTTCAAATTTTTCTTCTGTAATTTCTACAGGGTTTATTTTTTCCGACAAAACCTGAGTTGCCAGGTTTTTTACAGCCCCAATTATCTCTTGCCGAGCCCCATAAGATATAGCCATAATAAGAGTTAGGGCATCATTTGTTTTAGATTTTTCTTCCACTTTTTGAATTAACTTTTGTAAATCTTTAGGAAGCTGATCTCTTTTACCTATAACTTTTAAGCGTACGTTTTTTTCATAAAGTTTTTTTGCTTCATTTTTTAACATCTGACGCATTAACGCCATAAGACCGTCCACTTCATCCTTTGGCCGCAACCAATTTTCAGAAGAAAAGGCATACACTGTTAAAAATTTTATGTTTTTTCGAATTGATTCTTCAACAATTTTTCTTAAAGCTTTTGCGCCTTGCTGGTGCCCTAATAATGTTTTTTTTCCTTGTTGTTTGGCCCACCTTCCATTGCCGTCCATTACAATGGCAACGTGCTGTAAATTATTTGAATCTTTTGGGGAATCTTCTTTCACAAACAGGCCTATATTTGCATAATATCTTTTTCTTTTTGAGCCATTAAATCATCAATTTTTTTCACAAAAGAATCTGTCGATTTTTGAACTTCATCTGACCCACGGTGATAATCATCCTCTGAAATATCACCATCTTTTTCCATTTTTTTCAAGGTATCCATTCCATCTCGACGTATGTTTCGGACACTAACTTTGGCTGCTTCCGCATATTTTCCGGCCATTTTAGCCAGTTCTTTGCGGCGCTCTTCAGTTAAATCTGGCATAGGAAGACGGATAGTCTGACCTTCTGTCATTGGGTTAATCCCCAACTGGGAATCGATGATGGCACGTTCAACATCTTTAACCATACCTCTGTCCCAAACTTGCAAGGATAATAATCTTGCTTCAGGCACACTAACTGTTGCCACTTGGCTGATTGGCATCTTGCTGCCATAGGCTTCGACAACAATATGGTCAAGCATGGATGAACTTGCGCGCCCTGTGCGAATACTTCCAAAATCTTTTTTCAAGGATTCCAAGGCTTTCACCATTTTTGATTCAGTATTTTTTTGCAAGTCGTTCATCTTTTTACCCTTTGTTATTAATTTACAATAATGGTGAATTCACCTTGTTGACAGGAAGCTTTTTCTATATTGCCATCCTTAAGCAATGAAAAAATCATGATTGGTATTTTGTTATCACGTGCAATTGAAATCGCCGCAGCGTCCATGACTTTGTAATTCTTAACCAAAACTTCTTCGTACGTTAAACGTTCGAATTTTTTGGCAGCAGGATTTTTAATGGGATCATCATTATAAACACCGTCCACCTTTGTTGCTTTTAAAATTGCATCACATTCCATTTCTGCGGCACGCAATGCAGCTGCTGTATCTGTTGTGAAGAATGGATTTCCACTCCCTGCAGCAAAGATAACAATTTTTTTATCTTTTAAATTTTTAAGACATTCTTGGCGATTGTAATTACGGCAAACACTTGGCATTGACAGGCCCGACACTACAGGGGCATTAACATTCATGCGTTCTAGGGCACTTTGAAGGACTAATGCATTCATGATGGTTGCCAGCATGCCAACATAATCACCTGTTGCACGATCTAAGCCATTTGATTCAGCAGCTGCCCCGCGGAAAATATTCCCCCCACCGATCACAACACAAACTTCTTTTCCACCCTCTAAGATGGCTTTAAGTTCTAAAGCAAAACGTCTAACCGTTCCAGGATCAATTCCATATTCCCGGGAACCAAGAAGAGCCTCGCCAGAAAGTTTGACGAGGACTCTTTTATATTGTGGACACGCAACCGTTGAAGGTTTTGTTGATTCCATCAGCTTTATCCTGCGAGGTTTGCGACCTCATTCGCGAAGTCATCTTCTTTTTTTTCAACGCCTTCTCCAAGTCCGTAACGAACAAAACTTGAAATTGAAACAGGCGCGCCAACTTCTTTTTCAGCATTTTTAAGAACGTCTTTAATTTTACTTTCACCATCTATAACGAAAGTTTGTTCCACAAGAACTGATTCTTCATAGAACTTACGTAGACGTCCCTCTACCATCTTTTCTATCACATTATCAGGTTTTCCTGAAGCCTTTGCTTGTTCTGTTAAAACAGTACGTTCACGTTCCACCAAAGCAGGGTCCAAGTCATCTGTGGATACAGATTGTGGATTAGCCGCTGCAATATGCATTGCAATTTGCTTACCAAGTGTTTCTAACTTAGCCTTATCCCCTTCAGATTTTAACGCAACCAAAACCCCAAGCTTTCCAGCTTTTGGTGTTGCGGCATTATGGATATATCCAACAACGGCACCTGGTTCAACAGCCAAGCGCGTCATACGACGCAATGTCATGTTTTCGCCAATAACAGAAATCAAGTTTGTTAGCTCTTCGCCAACTGTGCGTTCTGTTCCATGGCCATACTTGTCATTTGCTAAACTGTCTAAGCCTGATTCATGGTTTTTAGCAATTTCAGATACGTTTTCAACATAAGCTTGGAATTTATCATTGCGTGCAACAAAGTCAGTTTCAGAGTTTACTTCAACCATGGTACCAACACCACCATCAGTAATCACGCCAATCAATCCTTCTGCTGCAACACGGCCTGCTTTTTTTGCGGCGGCTGAAAGACCTTTTTTACGAAGCCAATCAACGGCTTCTTCCATATCGCCATTACATTCTGACAAAGCTTCTTTACATTTCATCATTCCTGCACCGGTTTTAGAGCGCAATTCTTGAATTAAAGCTGTTGTAATTTGTGTCATCTTTATTTCCCTAAATTTTTAATATTGATATTAAAAGCTTATTTTTCTGCTTTTACTTCGACTGATGCTTCAGCTTCTGCTGCTTTAGGAAGCTCTTCCGCTTTTTCCTCAACTGTTGCAGCTTCAACTACTTTCATTTCTGATTCAGGAAGAATTTCAGATTCACCAAGATCAATACCGGAATGCCCGATTTCAGCTTGAAGACCTTCTAAAACAGCCCCTGCAGCCAAACGGCAATATAAATCAATGGCACGAGACGCATCATCATTTCCTGGGATCGGAAAATCAATTTTTTCTGGGTTAGAGTTCGTATCTGTAATACCAATTACTGGAATCCCCAGTTTATTTGCTTCTGTTACAGCCAGGTCTTCACGATGTGTGTCAACAACAAACAACATGGATGGACGCCCAGATAATTCGCGGATACCACCTAAGGTTAAATCTAATTTCTTTTTTTCACGTTGAAGGCTAAGTTGTTCTTTTTTTGTTAACCCTTCAGCACCTTCTTGTTCAACCTTTTCAAGATTTTCAAGACGTCTGATGGATTTGGAAATTGTTGACCAGTTTGTTAACATGCCCCCCAACCAACGATAATTTACATAATATTGGCCTGTAGAAGACGCAACTTCAGCAATTTTGTCAGCTGCTTGGCGCTTTGTCCCAACAAACAAAATACGTCCACCGTTTGAAACAGTGTTTTTAATCGCATCCAAAGCGTGTTGAAGCATTGGAACAGTTTGTTGAAGGTCTAAAATATGAACGTTATTACGAACACCAAAGATGTATGGTTCCATTTTTGGGTTCCAACGACGGGGGTGGTGACCAAAGTGAACGCCTGCTTCTAAAAGCTCGCGCATTGAAAATTTATAACCTGACATTTTTATTCCTTTTCCGGTTAAACCTCCACAAGTAGGAATCGTCTTAAACGACACCGGACGGGTAAAAAAGACCCATTACCTGTGTGAGAAGTTAGTACACGCAGCCAAACCATTTGACTACATAATTGATATACAGCCTAAAGCGCTGAATTTCAAGTGTTTTCTTGAATTCAAAGGCAAGTCTTAAGCTTTAGCTGCGGAATGGAATAATAGCCTCAAAAAAACCTTGTAACTTTGCATGTTTATATGCGTCATGGTCAATTTCTTCACTTGAAACTGGCTTTGAAAGTGTCTTTTCCAATGCCCTATGTTGGTCTGAAGTAAGGCTATAGAAAAAACCGGCCATACCTTCACCCGTGGTACTTACCAAGACATCTGCTAAAATTTGGATCAAAGCAGTTCTATCCTCATAAAAGCTTTTATAACTTGTCCCAACAGGCAGATCTGCCAAAACCAAAGTTGCAAAAAGGTATTTTGGATCATTGTCACCTCCATGAACTGATAGCAAAAAGATATCTTTGTCTGTGCGGGCAGTATCCTCAAAACGTTTACGTGCCGCCATTAGTTGGTCTTCAGCAGGCCTAGATGCCTGAATTCGACGAAACATTTCATAAGATGTCTCTGCATCAGAAGCCCCCGAAAAAGCATACTCTGGATATATTGATAAAAAACAGATGCCTAAAGTTAAAACAGTAGTTTTTATAAAATTCATAATTTTCCCCATGTTTTTTATTAATCATACATGGGCTCTAGAAGTATTTAAATATAATTTTAAGCAGCTGGTCCTTGTGACGCTAGCCCTTCAAAAAATACTTCTAGTGCGGCAAGACGATAGTCATCATCTTCACGTTCGTCACCCTCTGCTTGGGCTTCAGTATTAAGAATAGCCATCAATCTTTTTCTTGCATTACCGTAGCCATCAACCCCCGCATCCATATCTTCCAACATTTTGAAATAGCATTCACTATCGTCCCCATCTGTCGTACGTAGAATAGAGGCCATAACCTTTGCACGATTTCCCCGAATATCTTCTGAAAAAGCTTCATTACTTACAGTGAAAGATTCAGATTCCCCTTTTAGAATTTGATCAGCCAGATAGTATTTAGCATCTTGATTTGCCTCACTTTTTGTTGCAAGAAGAAAGACGTCCGCCACATTTCTGTGCCCTTTTCTAAAGCGTGTGGATGCTTCTTCCAGACCATCTTCTTCTGTTGCTGCTGAATAGCTTGATTCAGAAAAGCCCGAACAAAATAAAAATAAAGTAATTGCAAGTAATTTATTAAAAAAAGTCATGTATTCCTCCTAAGTTTCAAGAAAGGTATACATGACTCAAAATAAAATTCAAATAGTTTTTTATTTTTTATGACAAAGGAACAGGGTCTTCCGCATCTGCAGGATCTTCACCTTCTTCAAGTTCTGCGGGCTCTGTTGCATTGATTGTCAAAAGTCCTGCGGCCGTTAAAAGGTCAACTCCATCGTACCTTAATCCCATACGCCTTGAACGAGAATCTTTCATATCAAACCTCAAAACCCCATTTGCACGCCTAAGAAATTGTGCCATATATGATCTATACCCACTTACTACCATAACCGGACTTTCCATGCGCTCAAAACCTATACCCACTTTTCTAACAAACATAGTACTGTCCATTAAATATGAGAGAGCCATACTACATTCAGAACATGCATCTCTTAATGTTGAAAGACTTAATACAACCCTACCAACATGAACGCGGGGATTACGGCGCATGAATTTACTTAACTCTGCTGGTAGCCAATTTCTAATTACTGGTCTAAAAGCCTGTTCTGAATGTGCATAAAGCTTATAATAGTCTTCTTTTGTTGTATGCGGATACCCACTTCCTTTTTTTGCTATATAGGCCCGAGTTGAAACAGGCGCATGAGTGTGACAACATTCACATACTTTCCTTAAAGAATATAATGCCCTTCTGTCATGCAATCTTTCAAGTGGCCCTATATCATCAGCTTCTACAGCAGCTGCAGCTGCTACACCGGCATCAACCACCTTCGCTCTAACTTCTGCATCAGCTTCTAATGTTTCACGTAAATATTCAGAACTACCTGGAAATATTACAGGACGGGGAAATTCATCTGATACTAAGGCAGCCATGCCTGTTGCTTCATGATGTATGACTCCTGTTCCTTCAACACCTAAAGGCATTGTGCCACTTGACGCAACAACACCTGGGTCTAAAATTGCTACAGGGGTCCCACCTGCATCAAGCACAATTGCACGCAATGAAGCATAGTTTTTTTGAGGACCAAAAAGCTCTGCTGCCGCACCCTCTAGGCGCTCTGAAACTGCAACAGAAGCCCTGCTGGAATCTCTCACAGAATGCCAACCTCCGACCATTTCCCGGTCAAGTAATGGCCCCATAGGCCTTGGGCCAAAACAAGTGTCAGCCAAACATAGTCGAGCTTGTCTTAAATGATTAACCCTACCGGCTTCTAAATCAGTTAATCCACGTGCGTCTTTTGCAGCATCACTTTCTCCCATTCCTTCTGGCAAAGCTGACGGTCGGGCAACTTGCACATACCCTGGACGTTCTTCCATTGTAACAACACCAGGTGTTTGCTTTGCTAGGCATAATATGCACCTTAATACAGAAACAGGAGGACGACGTTCTGACACAACCAAACTAATCAGATTAAATGGATCTTGGTATTTCCTCACAGCACCCCTTAGACTTGGGATAACGTCAAACTCATGAAGCTCAAAAAAATTTCTAGCCAGCCTGATAACACGGTCTCCCTCCTCCATAAAACCAAAACACTGTTCAATGGAAACAAGTGGATGACGCCTCAAATCAAGTTGCTGCTCAGTTATCTCTGCCGTTGTACCGTGCCCAACAAGAGACCCATAAAATTCTGGGAAGTTTCGAAGGTCTATTAAATCCTTAGCCATAGCTGAGCCCCTAGCACCAGGATGAATTAATTCTTCTTCTGCCCTTTCTGCAGCAGCAAGTAAATTATTCGCAGCTAGTAAAAATAAAAATACTATTATTTTTTTCATGTATATCCATCTCTTTTTATTTATTTATTTTGGAATGGATATATGTGAATAAAAATAATGATATTCAAGTATTTTCTTGTATTGAAGCTGTAACTGATTAAGAAATCTAGATTTTTTATTTAATAATTTATATTTTTTTTAGATATTTTTATGCATAAAAAGGGTGAAATTTTCGTTGACGAAGATTATATGTTGTGTAATAAGAAGTTTACGTGGACTTGTTGAACGATGAAATTTTTGCGGCAAGTTTTAGGAAAAGTGAAATTGAGAAGCGCAGTGTACTTGATGTACATAAGCATCGCAAATAAGCTTTAACGAAAAAATTGTCCAAAAAGTGCATCTTGCAATAGTCCAATTGTCTATGCCCCTGTGGTGGAATCGGTAGACGCGGCAGACTCAAAATCTGTTGTCCTTCGGGACGTGGGAGTTCGAGTCTCCCTGGGGGCACCATCTTTTTAAGACCAGACGTATTCAACAAGCATCAAGCTAAATAACGCAAACAAGTACAAAATCGAAAATCCAAACGTTTGGCCACAATATTTTTTTATGTTTTTCTTTAACTTAAGGCTAAGATACATAAAGACACAGCCTAAAGCCAATGCCCCTATTAAATAACTGATTCCTGTGTACCCCATAAAATAAGGCATTGTTGAGGCAATAACCGTTAAAGCCACATATCCAATAATTGAATGGATCGTGGCTGTATCCCCTTTTACATTGGGCAGCATTGGAAAATTTGCCTGTTTGTAATCGTCTTTTCGTAAAATGGCCAAGGCCCAAAAATGGGGGGGTGTCCATAAGAAAATAATTAAAAACATTATAACTGGGTACCAGGAAAATTCTGGGGAAACTGCGGCCCATCCTATGACAGGTGGAAGGGCGCCTGATGCCCCACCAATCACAATATTTTGGGGTGTTCGGGGTTTTAACCAAATCGTGTAAATGACAATATAAAAGAAAATTGAAATAAACAGCCACAAAGCCGCCCACCAGTTTGTTGAAATTCCAAGAAATAAAACCCCCACTGCCGATAGGATAATCCCTATAGCCAGCGCATTATGCTCTGAAATCTTACCAATTGGGACAGGGCGATTATGTGTGCGCTTCATTAGCTTATCTGTATGTCGCTCGTACCACATATTCAAAGCACCTGCCCCCCCTGCACCAATTGCAATTGAAAGTATGGCCGCAAAAAGTTCAATAGGATGAATATTGCCTGGGGCCACAATTGCAGCAATTAAAGACGTAAAAATTGCCAAAGACATGACGCTTGGCTTTAAGATTGTCCAAAAATCTTTAAGGGAAGATTCTTGATTTAGTTCTGGAACAATAACCACAATAATCCTATTTTACTTTTGGAAGTTTATCAAAACAGTGGTAAGGGGGTGGTGATGAAACTGTCCATTCCAGTGTGTTTGCCCCCTCGCCCCATGGGTTGTCAGGGCATTTCTTTCCATGACGGAAAGTTGCGTACACAACATATAAAAAGAATAAGGTTCCAAATCCTGTCAAAAAACCACCGATTGATACAACAAAATTCCACCCTGCATAAGCATCAGGATAATCAGGCACACGCCTTGGCATGCCAGCAAGACCAAGAAAATGCATTGGGAAGAACAGAATATTAACCCCAATAAATGTGCACCAAAAATGAATTTTTCCTAAAATTTCGGGATACTGACGGCCTGACATTTTTCCAATCCAATAATAAAATCCTGCAAAAATACCAAAGACTGCCCCCATGGATAAAACATAGTGAAAGTGGCCTACAACATAATAGGTATCATGCATTGCGACATCTAATCCCCCATTTGCCAAGATTACTCCAGTTAACCCACCCAGTGTGAATACAACAATAAATCCAACAGCAAAAAGCATGGGTGTCGGAAACTTAATGGACCCCCCCCACATGGTTGCAATCCAACTAAAGACTTTAATACCGGTCGGCACAGCAATCACCATTGTCGCGGCCGTAAAATAAGCATTGGTATCAACATCCAAACCTACTGTGAACATGTGATGCGCCCAAACCATAAGGCCAATCACCCCAATCGCAACCATGGCATACACCATGGCAAGATAACCAAATACAGGCTTCCTGGAAAAAGTTGAAATAATATGGCTGATAATTCCAAAAGCAGGCAGAATCATTATGTAAACTTCAGGGTGCCCAAAAAACCAAAATAGATGCTGCCAAAGAACAGGATCACCACCACCTGCAGGGCTAAAGAAATGTGTGCCAAACCCCCGATCAGTGATTAACATTGTAATACCACCGGCCAAAACAGGGACAGTTAAAAGAAGCAAAAAGGCAGTTACCAACATTGACCAGGCAAACAAAGGCATTTTGTGAAATGTCATACCAGGCGCACGCATGTTAAAAATAGTTACAATAAAGTTAATTGCCCCCAAAATAGAAGACGCGCCAGCAATGTGCAAACCAAGCAGCATAAAATCAACCGCAATACCTTGGTGACCGTATTCACGCCCACTTAATGGCGGGTACATTGTCCACCCTGTTCCAGCACCCGTTCCCGCAAAAAAAGCAAGAACCAGCATAATTGTTGCCGGCACCAAAAGCCAAAAGCTTATATTATTTAAACGCGGAAAAGCCATGTCTGGCGCCCCAATCATCAAAGGAACAAACCAGTTTCCAAACCCACCTATCAACGCAGGCATAACCATAAAAAAGACCATAACCAAACCATGCATTGTAATAATGACATTATAAAGTTGGTTATCCCCACCAAGAAACGCATTCCCTGGTGTAATTAACTTCATCCGGATTAACATAGACAAAAGCCCGCCAATCACACCAGCAGCCCCTGCAAACCAAAGATACATCGTTCCAATATCTTTGTGATTTGTTGATAAAAGCCAACGGCGCCAGCCTTTTGGTGTATGTGATGCCATTATTTTACCCCCATCTTTCTTGTGATTCTTTTATCCATTGATCAAAGGATTCTTGCGAAATAACTTTAACTGCAATTGGCATGAACCCATGCTGGGGCCCACACAGTTCAGAACATTGGCCATAAAACATGCCCTCTTTTTCTGCCCTAAACCACGTTTCATTAATGCGGCCAGGCACTGTATCTTTTTTTACGCCAAAAGAGGGAACAGCCCAGCTGTGGATTACATCTTCTGATGTTGCAATAATTCGAATATTATTATTTACCGGGACCACCACAGGGTTATCCACGGCCAAAAGCCTTGGCTGGCCTGGTTGCAGTTGTTCGTCTGGAATCATATAACTGTCAAATCCAAAATCCCCATGATCAGGATATTCATAACTCCAGTACCATTGGTGGCCAATAACTTTAACGGTCATGTCTGCTTTGGGAACCCTATCCATATAATAAATTAATTTAAAAGTTGGAATGGCAAGAACGATTAAAATCAAGACAGGGATTGATGTCCAAATAATTTCCAAAGTTGTATTGTGTGAAAATTTTGCAGGCTTTGGATTTTTTGATTCGCGAAACCGCCATACAGCATACAAAACCAAACCTATAACTAAAACTCCAATACATGAAATGATAATCATGACCATGTCGTGCACTTCAGAAATCTGGCGCATTACTGGGCTGGCAGGTTCTTGAAATCCCTTTTGCCAGTTACTTGGTTGCCCCTGTCCTGCCAAGCAAGATTGGGTGACAAAAAGTAGAATTGATTGTAAAAATAGTTTTATTTTCATGACCTTTGTTATCATAGGATTCTTTAGAAAATTATGCAAGACTCTGTAAAAGTTAAACCATGATTAAAAAAAAGCCAGGAAAGAATCCTGACTTTTTTAAAAAAACTTTAAGCGTATTTAAAAGTTACGCGTTGCTTGATTCATCGTTTGAACAAACACATTCCCCTCCAACACCAGTCGCTGTTACAGCTACTGATTGGCCAATGCGTTGACATTTTGCACGGCATTCTTGCATCATGTTTCCTTTTTCATTCATACCTGATTCACAAGCTGTCAATCCTGTAACTAAAAGCACTCCGGCTAAAATTGCGACTAATTTATTCATTATGTTATTCCTCCTAAAGGTCTGTTAAATCTAATAATCTAAATATCTCACGGGTTTTTATTTTAAGTCAATTGCTATATATCAAATTTGACTAAAAGATGCATTTTTGCAACAGGCTCTCCGTGCCATAGTTTATTAATAGTTTATTAGCAGTATAAAATATATAGAAAGGAATACAACTATATTTTTATTTTTTCCTTCAGTACCGTCTTCATGTTGTGTAAAGTAAAGGCATGAACAGTGTAAGACGTATTATAGGCCTTGATCCTGGTTTAAGAAACACGGGTTGGGGGGTTATTGATGTTACAGGAAATCATTTGCAATATATTGCACATGGTACAGCGACGTCTAATGCCAAAACAGATTTGGCAACACGGCTGCAAGACATATTCAATGAACTTATACTTATAATTGATCAATTTCAACCAACCGAGGCTGGTGTTGAAGAGGTATTTGTGAACAAAGATCCCGTTTCCACCTTGAAATTAGGCATGGCCCGTGGGGTCGTTTTGCTGGCCCCTAAAACGCGTGGGCTTATTATTGGGGAATATTCAGCAAATAAAGTTAAAAAGTCAGTTGTAGGTGCCGGCCATGCAGGAAAAGACCAAGTAGAAATGATGGTAAAGACATTGCTTCCCGGCTGTCAAGACGCTACAAAGGATGCAGCAGATGCTTTGGCAGTGGCAATTTGTCATTCCCATCACAGCGCAATTCAAAAGAAATGGGCACAATTATGATTGCAAAGTTAACCGGACTTGTTGATACAATAAATGAAAATACTTTGATCCTTGATGTAAATGGGGTTGGCTATTTACTTAGTTGTGGTCGCCAAACCCTTTCTAATTTGCCCCTCAAAGGTGAAAAAGCTGTTCTGTATGTTGAAACATTAATGCGTGCAGAACAATTAACTTTGTACGGTTTTGGATCTGCCCAAGAAAAAGAAAGCTTTAATATTTTAATGACTGTACAGGGCGTTGGGGGGCGCATGGCCTTGGCTGTTTTATCCGCCTTAACACCTGACCGTTTATTTCAAGCAATCAGCACCCAAGAACCCACATTATTAACCCAAGCTGATGGCGTTGGCCCTAAATTGGCGAATCGTATTGTGCGTGAATTAAAAGATAAAGTTGGAGGATTTTTAAACTCCAATACTATCTCTGGTTCTGCCGAAAATGTGACACAACAAACCAGCGCATCAAATAATTCCGAAGCTTTATCTGCTTTATTAAACTTAGGGTATCGCCGGGCAGAAGCCATTGAGGCTGTTGGCAAAGCACAGATAGAAGCAGGGGATGAAGCCTCATTAAATACAATCATCCCCCTTGCCCTCAAAAAACTTGCGCAAGGGGGTGTTAAATGACCCGCATCGTTTCACCGGAATCCCAAGAAAATGATATCAATCAAGTTGATACAACTTTACGCCCTGAAAAGTTGGAACAATTCACAGGACAACCTCATGCCTGCCGAAATTTAAAAACATTTATCCAAGCTGCACAAGGTCGGGGTGAAGCCTTAGACCATGTCCTTTTATTCGGCCCCCCAGGTCTTGGAAAAACGACCCTTTCCCACATTATTGCAAAAGAGATGGGGGTTGGATTTCGGGCAACGTCTGGGCCCATTATTACCAAAGCTGGGGATTTGGCTGCTTTATTAACAAACCTGCAGCCCAATGATGTTTTATTTATTGATGAAATTCACCGCCTAAGCCCAGCCGTTGAAGAAATTTTATACCCTGCGATGGAAGATTTTAAATTGGATTTAATTATTGGCGAAGGCCCTGCCGCACGTTCTGTCCAGATTGACTTACCCCCCTTTACTTTGGTGGGCGCCACAACGCGGTCAGGGTTAATCACCCGGCCTTTGCGTGAACGCTTTGGTATTCCTGTTGCCATGAAGTTTTATGAAGTAAAAGATTTGGAAAAAATCATTCATCGGGCAGCAGACAAATTAGGCATTCAAATGCATACAGATGGGGCACATGAAATTGGGCGGCGGTCACGGGGAACCCCACGTATTGCCATGCGCTTATTAAGGCGTGTTCGTGATATTGCCAGTGTGGCGGGACACCCTGAAATCAATCAAAAAGTTGCTGATATGGCCTTGCAACAGCTTGAAGTTGACAATTCAGGCCTGGATGCAATGGACAGAAATTACTTAACAGCGATTGCTAAAAATTACGGCGGTGGACCTGTTGGGGTTGATACCATGGCAGCCGCCTTATCAGAACAACGGGATGTCATTGAAGAAGTAATCGAACCTTATTTAATTCAGCAAGGGTTTATCCAGCGTACCCCCCGGGGACGTATTTTAACAAAAACAGCATATACTTACTTAGGATTGACCCCGCCCCAAGAAATGGGCTCAACTAACTTACTTACGGAAGAAAACGATGAATAGCATTCCAAGTTCTGGCACTTTAGAAAATGGTATTCATTACTTTCCTGTTCGGGTTTATTACGAAGCAACCGATGCCGTTGGCGTAACCTATTATGGGGAATACTTACGTTTTGCAGAGCGCGCCCGTACTGAATATTTACGCCTTTCTGGTATTTGCCAAACTCAACTGAAACAAGATGAAAACTGTCTGTTTGTTGTGCGCCGCGTTAATATTGATTATAAAAAATCATCTGGTTTAGATGATGTTTTAATGGTGGAGACAACCTTAGAAAAAGTTGAAGGTGTTCGCTTATTCATGAACCAAATTATTAAACGGGAAAATGAAGAAGTTGTCATATTGGCAGTTGAGGTTGTGTGCATCAAAGCTGACACCCTGCGTCCCTGCCGCGTGCCGAAAAGTGTTATCAGCCAGTTACAAACCAAGCCCTAATTCTTTCTATTTAGCCCGTGACTATTGTATTAAAAATTGGTAGCCTATAAATCGAATAAAAGGGGTTACATATGAAAAAAGGTATTATAATTACAATTCTGGTTGGTCTGATTGGATTCCTTATTTATGAATTTCAAGATAATCCCAATCCTTTAATTCCACGATCTGAATTGTCTAATGACCCTGATTATTGGAATGTACGAATCAGCCCAGACGGCAAAAATATTGCCTATCTTTCTAAAGCGGCTGGATCAAAAAACATCTTTGTCCGAAATACTGAAGGAAATGAAAACCCTGAACAGTTAACCCAAGAAACAGGCCGTGGCGTTCTGGGCATGTCTTGGACGTATACACCCGATTATATTTTATATGTTAAAGATAATGGTGGGGATGAAAACCATCGTCTATATAACTTGAATGTCAAAACAAAAGAAACTAAAGCCCTGACCCCTGAAGGCAAAGTCAAGTCTGGCGTAATTGCCGCAAGTCACTTGGACCCAGACCATGTTATTATTGCCATGAATAACAGGGACCCCCGTCATTTTGACCTATATAAAATGAATGTTGTAACCGGTAAAAAAGATCTTGTTTTCCTAAACAAAGGCGGGTTTGCTGAATTTTACTTTGACAGAAAGTTAAAACTACGGATAGTCAATAAATTTAATGAAACGGGTGGCATTGATTATTTCATTCATGAAGGGGGTGGGTTTTTATCGCCTTACCTGACAATTCCCCATGAAGACACTGAAACAACAAGCCCTGTAAAATTTGATGACTCTGGCAATTATTTGTACTGGACATCCACTTCAGGTGTTCTTGAAAAAGAACGGGATAAAGCAGCTTTAATCAAAAAACCTTTCAACAAACCTGGGCCCGTTGAAGTTTTGGCTGAATCAAACAAAGCTGACATTAATGGTGCGGTCTTTAGCATTAAGGGAAACAAGCCTCTTTTCACAACTGAAAATTATTTAAAGCCTAAATATATATTCTTTGATGAAGATGCCAAAAAGGATATTGAATTCTTAAAGTCCCAATACGATGGACTTCCGATTATTATTAGTTCAAATCTTGATGAAGACAAAATGATTGTTGTATATGGATTTTCTGATCAAATATCAAGTTATTACTTATATGATAAAAATAAAAAGCAGCTGACAGAATTATTCAATCCGCAAGCAGAGTTAGAAAAATATGAATTTTCTGAAATGCATCCTGTGGAAATTCAATCCCGGGATGGCTTAACTTTGGTTAGTTATTTGACTCTCCCTTCTGGCGTTCAGTACAAAAATGGTAAAATAACCAAACCTGTTCCAATGGTTTTACTGGTTCATGGCGGGCCCATGGCAAGGGATGATTGGGGATTTTCTAAAGCCGTTCAACGCTTGGCCAATCGGGGGTATGCAGTTTTGCAAGTTAATTACCGGGGGTCCACTGGCTTTGGGAAAAAATTTACTCGGGCAATTAATAAACAACATTGGGATAAAGTGGCAGAAGATTTACAAGATGCCGTTAAGTGGGCCATTAATAAAAAAATAGCAAACCCTAAAAAAGTTTGTATTATGGGCGGCAGTTATGGCGGTTACCAAACTTTGGTCGGTATTACAAAGTATCCTGATTTTTATGCCTGTGGGGTGGATATTGTCGGGATGTCAAACCTAGTTACTACTCTAGAAAGTGTTCCAGAATATTGGAAACCTACACAGCCAGAGGATATTTTTATATATGGAGACCACACAACTGAAAAGGGGCGCAAAGAATTATTAAGTATGTCCCCCATCAGCTATGTAGATCACATCAAAAAACCTCTACTTATTGGACAGGGGCAGAATGATCCCCGTGTTAACAAAGCAGAGTCTGATCAAATTGTAAAATCAATGCAAGACAAAGGAATCCCAGTGACATATGTTTTGTTCCCAGATGAAGGGCACGGCTTTGCAAATCCTAAGAACCGGATTGCTTTTTCAGCCATCTCTGAAAAATTCTTGGCTGTTCCCTTGGGGGGTCGTTTTGAACCTATTGAGGATGATATCGAAAAGTCCAGTGCAAAAATTTTGGCAAACGATATTGATGATAAAGCCCTTGAAAAACGTTTTGAACAGCCTGTTGAATTTATCGGGCATGACTAAGATTTCCCAAATTATTGAATCCATTCCTTTAAAGAAATTAAAGGAATTACGGGACCAGATTACCCATCGTTATAAAACAAAACAGCGAAAAGGTATTGAATCTGTTGAAGAAGCCATCACCTATTTGGCATTTAGAAGCCCTGCCACAACGGCGGTTCAACATAGAATTTTTAAGGAACTTCCAAAATTTACCCCCCAAAGTATGGTTGATCTGGGGGCAGGACTGGGCCTTAGTCATAAAATATTAAAAGAATCATTCCCTTCACTCACCAGCTATATAGGCATTGAAGAAAATCCTTATATGTCTGAAGTTGGGAAAAAATTAAATGATGAAATTGATTGGGTTCAACAAAGTTATTTAACAGCCAGTATTCCGAATGCAGATATCGTTTTGGCATCTTATACTTTTTCAGAACTTTCTAAACCCAATCTAAATTCTGCCTTACAAAAAGCTTGGGATGCGACACAACAAGCCATGATTATACTTGAACCTGGCACACCTGAGGGGTTTAAAACCATTCTAAAATGTCGTGAATACCTTATTGAAAATTCAGGACATGTGTATGCCCCGTGTGGCCATAATGGGAATTGTCCCATCAATCCAGAAAATGATTGGTGCCACTTTTCAATACGTCTGGAACGCACAAAACTACATCGTGATATGAAAGAAGGATCTTTGCCTTATGAAGATGAAAAGTATTGTTATTTAATTGTCACCAAACAGAATTACAAGCCAACCTACAAACGAATTTTAAAGACCCCTTTAACACGTAAAGGGCATATTAAATTTGATTTATGTATATCTGGTGACATTGAATCGCAAACATTTACAAAATCAAAAAATCCAAATTTTAAAGAAATTAAAAAACTGGATTGGGGTGATCGGTTAGAGGTTCCAAAATAATAATCCAAAGTGTCCTATATGCTTAAACCCCTGTCCTTCATAAAGACTTTGTGCAGCAATATTTTTCTGGTCTGTAAATAGAATAAGGGTTTTTATATCGTGAACATGGTAGGCATCCCAAATTATTTTTTCTAATAATTTTTTTGCTTGCCCCTGGCGACGATTGGATGGCTTTGTATACATACCCCCGATTTGGGCAGTCTCGCTAACGCATGCATTTAAGCAACCCACTGTCGTGTCATCCATGCCCCACCAATGCTTTTTTTTGGTTCTGGCATTAAACTGTTGACGCTGTTGATCTATTGTTCCATGGGCTGGTAAATTAGTTTCTTTCCGATAACCTTGATCTAATTGATGCCAATTTTCAAAATCTTCTTCACCCAAAAATCGAACACTTTTATGATTTACACCTATAGCTTCTGAAAGGTCCAAAACGTACAATTTTTCTTTTGATATATTTTTAGGGGATATTTTGGGGTCTATCTTTTGAATGTATTTCCAAAATAAATTCCCATCTTTCCATCCCCCCACAAAACCTGTGATAGGAATTTTTTCTTCCAGGCAAGCCTTATATGTTACATCACTGTAATCTTGTTTATTATCTGATTGAATTAATAAATTTCCAGAACGTGTTAAACAAAACACGGCACAAACCTGATCGGCATCAACAAGAATCTTAAAATTTCCCGAAAACAATTCTTGTCCTATTTTAGTGCCGCATCTTTGATAGTTATCTAATAAAAACAACGCTGTTTCTTTGTGTTGATATAGAAAGTCTAAGATCTTATCTTCCGCAAAAGAATCCCATGATTTTACTTCTATCTTTCCCATATTTATACCTTCCTGATATTTTTAAAATATAGCTTCTTAGTAAGTTTATAAAAAAAACAACAGAAAAACGTTTCATCTACCCCTCTAAAACCAACTTAATAAAAGGAATGGTGATTTTGCGTTTTTCGGCAATCGACTTATCATTCAAAATTTTAATGAAATGGAAAACATCTTTAAAGTCTCGATTTAGATGGGTTGCAAGATAATTAATTTCATTATCTGAAACAACAACTTGCAAATCTGAAAATAATTTCATAATGAAAAGACGCATCAAACTTTCATCCGGTGCTTTTATTTGAATAGAAACCAAGCGACTTAATCGCGACCTTAAATCTTTTAAAGGAAGGTCAAGGTCTGCCAAGGGTGTGTCTGATGTTACAATTAAATTTCCTTTTTTTTGGTACAAATAATTGTATAAATGAAATAAAGCTTCACTTGATTTTGATGTTAGATTTTGAACATCTTCCACAACAATGTGCAAAGGGGCTTGGGCAATATCCATCTTTGTAAGATCTTCTACCTTCATAAATACAGCCTTACTTTCATGGGCCCATACATGAGATAGGTGCGTTTTCCCACAAGATTTGGGGCCAAATAAAAACACCCCCATATCCAGCCAATTTGGCCAAGCAGAAATGTAATCAAATGCTTCGCTGTTTGACTTTGAAACCATAAAATCTTCGGGGTTGTATTTTGCCTGCAAAGAAATATCAAATATAAGTTGCGAGGGGGACATACAGTTTAAACCTATTAATCATTATAAAAAGGGCTGGCCAGATATGCTTTGACACCATGGCGTACCAAAACACCAATCATGGCGGCCAAAGGTACGGCAATTAAAACGCCGACAAAACCCAATAAAAATCCGCCTGCTAAAATGGCAAAAATAATCCATAGGGGATGCAAGCCAACTTTGCCACCAATGATTTTGGGGGTCAAGAAAACACCTTCCAGAACTTGAACAGATCCGTATGTTGCAGCCACCAAGGCAATACTTTGCCAATCATTAAACTGGTAAACAGCGGCAATCATGCTGATTACAAAACCTGTAATCGCCCCAACGTAGGGAATGAAAGACAAAATTCCTGCGATGATACCTATTAATATGCCAAATTCAAGCCCTACAAACCACAAACCAAAGGCATACAAAAAAGCCAAAATTAAACAGATCGTTGCTTGCCCACGTAGGTATCCTGATATCATTGTATCCATCTCAGTAAGGCATTCTTTAATTAATTTAGCTTTGCCCTTAGGTAACCATGAATAAATTTTTTCGCGCATAGAGTCCCAATCTTTTAATAAAAAGTATATAACAACTGGCGTTATTAATAGCAAAGTTACCAAGTTAATTAAAGCAAATGTGTTAGAAACGATATTATTTAAAAGAACTTTAACCCACTTTCCAATACCTAAAATTTCTGGCGCCATACTTGTTTTTATTTCTGCCAATTCCACTTGGGGAATAAGCTGGTCAAACTTTTCTGTCATGGCAATAATCGTATGATAAAAACTGGAAATATAGTCAGGAACCAAAGCTGTAAGTTTCATTACCTGTTGATATAAAAGGGGTGATAAAAATAAAAATGCTAAAGTCAAAATAGTAAAAAACGGGGTCACAATAAGAAGAGAACTTGTCGTTTTTGAAAAACCCATCTTTTTTACTTTTGTAACAAGCGGCGAAAGAATATAAGAAAGTACAGCCCCCATAACAAAAGGCAAAATGATATCCCCAAAAACATGGATGAATAATCCAACCACACAAAACCATGAAATAATAAAAATTAATACAAATTTTTTATTATTATACTCACTATCAGAATTTACTTTTTTTGGCACAGAAGGTTTAGCCATATTTTTCCATATCCTATCCACGACATAATTGTCGCAATTGCAACTGCATACATGAAGCCTTGATAAAGTATTTCCGGAACATCTAAGGCAAATGCCAGGCTAATTAAAATAAGGGTGACATAAGACATTTGAAATGTCGTATTAAACTTACTAATCATTGATGGCTTAATTTCCCGACCCTTCAGTTTTTTTCGCACTGTAATGTAGGCAAAAATAAGGAATAAATCCCTGGCAACAACTAAGGACACTAACCACAATGGAATATAATTCAATACACCAAGTGTAATGATAACCGTTACCAGCAGAACTTTATCTGCTAAAGGATCCAGCAAGCTTCCAAGTTTTGATTTAATACTAAATTTTCGTGCTAAATACCCATCAATTGCATCTGAAATACTGGCCCCTAAAAACAGCCAAAAGGCAAAAACAAAAAGCCCATTGGCAATAAACCATACAACGAAGGGAACCAATAATAATCTTGAAAAACTTATAAAATTAGGAATTGTCATATTGTTCTTGTATCACTTTTTCAATTAATATACCCGTGTTTTCAATTTTAATATTGTAAAACATCTTACTTAGTCGTTCTTGCAAAGCCTTAAATTTTCCTACGTATTCTACATCAAAAATAATTTTTTTATTACTGACTTCATGAATCTTAATTTCTTTAATGCTTTTTATTAAATGTAAATCATTTTTCACTTCATTAACACATGTTAAATTTGTACAGGCACTTTGAATTTTTAAAGTTCGTTTTAAACTTTTTTTATGAATGGCTTTGTGTTTTTCTTTTTCTTGAAATTCTTCAATGATATTTTCAATTTTGTTTTGAATTTCATCTTCTTCCAATAACCATAAAGGTTTTGACTGAAGTAAATCTGGAATGGTTTTTTGTTCATCTAAAACATAAGACGTAACTTCATATAAATTTTCTTCTTCTGGATTTTCTTTTAGCCAGGTTACGAACACAATATCCGCACCATATTTATTCGCCAATTCTTTTAAAGGTTTTGTTTGGTTCTGTTCCACAAATATCCTTGCTTTAAATTGGTCTTCCAAATCAAACAATGGCACCATAAAATCATCAGATTTTTTAGAAATAACCTCTTTCCAGCTGTTATGCCAAAAATCATCCCCTACGGCAATGGTTTCCTTTTTTTGTAAAACTGGAAGAATTAAAATTTTTCTGGGTTCAAAAACAGTAGGCTGTATATCATAATTTATTAAAAATTGATTAACTTGTTTCTTTTCAAAGCTGAATTGGTAAACAGCCAAATAACGTGTTCCTGTTAATTTTTCATCTGAAACTGAATAATCACTGATAAAGTCAGGAATATCGTTGACTTCAACAACAGGTATTTTACTTTGATCTTCTTTTAAGACAATGGATCTTAAAAGTTTATTAAATGCGGAAACCTGGGCCTGCTTAAGGGATTCTTCCCGCGCATCTACGGCAGTTTCTGCTGTCACATCAACCTTTATCCCCTGAACAGTGTAGGTTGCTGCCAACGCCTGCACAGGAAAATAGGTAGCAAGAAAAACCATTACCTTTGTCAGTAATAAAGCCTTTCTTGCTAAATATTTCATAGAATTACCCTACAATTTCTTCAGGTTTGAAAAAGAAATCAATTTCAATTTTTGCATTTTCTTGGGAATCTGATCCATGTACTGAGTTTGCCTCAATAGATTCCGCACATTCTTTGCGAATTGTCCCCGCATCTGCGTCTGCTGGATTTGTTGCCCCCATAATTTCACGGTTACGTGCAACAGCACTTTCCCCTTCAAGAACTTGCACAATAACTGGGCCAGACGTCATAAATGACACCAAGTCATTATAGAAAGGACGTTCTTTATGAACAGCATAAAATTCTTGGGCTTGTTGTTCTGTCATGTGAATACGTTTTTGCGCGACAACGCGTAAACCGCCTTCTTCCAGAAAGTTAACAACTTTTCCTGTGATATTACGACGGGTGGCATCTGGTTTGATTATAGAAAATGTTCTTTCCATGATGGTTTTCTCCTAAAAATAAAAATTAAATCCTGTAGATGTTTTAACTTAGTATCTACATTAATTCAATTGCTTTTCTTCCCAGGCCCCTTTGTCTGTTTGCTGGAAATACCTTAAAGAAATATCACTTTTTTCTTTGAAAGCTTTCCATTGTTGACGTGCCTGGGCAAGTTCAGATTCATCCAAGCCATTAAAGAAATATATATACTTTGAAAAATTATTACTGATTTCAGGAACCCTTTTATGGGTGGTCACAAGTAAATCTGCCTGATTTGGATTTTCAATTGTATCCGTCAACCAAACTGGATTATCTGTTGCGCCCCCTTCTTCTTTAGTTGCATGAGGCACAAAACCATCTGGTCGAAAAGTCCACAAAGATTCATTTAAACCTTGCACAAAATCAGTCTCTGTCACCACCACAGCACGCAGGCCTGCTTCTAAGGCTTTCTCCAAAAGTTTGGGCAAAGCCTTTTCCACACTTGTTTTTTGCAGCTGATAGAAACTAACTTCCATCTTATTTTTCATAATATTTATGAATAAAGTGATCTAATAACCTCACCCCGAATCCTGTAGGTAAAGTCCCGGAATATGGATTGGGTTCATCTGTCCAAGCAGTTCCAGCAATATCTAAATGCACCCACGGCACATTATTGGTAAACCGTTTTAAGAAATGGGCCGCTGTAATACTTCCGGCCCCATTGGCCCCTGTATTTTTCACATCTGCAATTTTGGAATCAATATCTTTGTCATATCGATCATCCATTGGCATTTGCCAGACATGTTCACCCGTTTCTTGGCCTGACTGATACAGTTTATGAACTAAACTTTCATCATTTGAAAACATTCCAGCATATTTATTTCCCAAAGCAACAACCATAGATCCTGTCAAAGTTGCCAGATCAATCATAAACTTAGGGGCAAATTTTGATTGGGTATACCATAAAGCATCTGCCAAAACGACACGCCCTTCGGCATCTGTATTTAAAACTTCGATTGTTTGACCTGAAAGGCTTTTAATAATATCTCCAGGACGATAAGCCGCGGCATCTGGCATGTTTTCAACCAACCCAACAACGCCAACTACATTTACTTTTGCATTACGGCCTGCTAAAGATTTCATTAAACCTGCAACAGCTGCAGCGCCCCCCATGTCATATTTCATTTCATCCATTTTGGGTGGAGGCTTCAAAGAAATTCCACCTGTATCAAATGTAACCCCTTTCCCTACAAAAGCGAGGGGGGCATCATGATCATTGCCACCATTCCATTGCATAACAACCAATTGGGATTCACATTCACTGCCTTTTCCAACGGCAAGAATGGCATTCATTCCCAATTTTTCCATGTCTTTTTCATTGATGATATCAACCTTAACGCCCAAACTGGACAAGTCTGCAAGTTCTTTTGCCATACTTTTTGGGTGCAATACATTTGGGGGTTCACACATCAAATTGCGTGCAAAGAAAACGCCCTCAACAACTGGTGAATACCTATGGAAGAATTCATCGGCTTCTTGTGGTTGGTCAACCACAACCATAAATTCATTGATTTTCTTTTTCTGGGCTTCTTTTAATTGTGTTTTATACTTGTTAAAACGGTATGATCGCAACAAGGCACCCACAGAAAAGTGAACAGCCAGCTCATGATTTTTCAAGCCGCCTACATCCACATTATTCAACATTACAGTGACTGAAGATTCTGGCCCATAAGAAATTTTTGCCGCAAGCTTTGCCCCTATTTCTGTAATGGATTTTTCATTTGCATCTTCTTTTTTCCCCAAACCAAGAAGGATCATACGTGATAAATTCAAACCTGTAGGGGCATATATATCCAGTATTTCCCCCGCCTTTCCCTTGAACAAAGTATTATCAAGAGCCCGACTGATTGCCCCCCCTGTTTTCTCGTTCATCTGGTTGGCTGGTACTGTGAATTCATTTCCTTCATAAATCGGAACAATGATTGCCCCTTCTGATGGAAAATAATTGGCATTAAATGTAACTTGCATATCAATTCCCTTAAGTGATTTCGTAAATCTTGTAATAAGTTATTTATAGCATTTTGTATAACATCCAAACAACCTATAAATTTTAATTAAAAAAGTAAAACACCTGGGGTTTTACCCAGGTGTTTTTTTGATAATTAAAATAATTTATTTATTAAGATTACATCTCTTTAATGCTGACAAGATCCGCTATCCTAGGATAAACAGTATCTTTGCTTAATACTTCAATAGCTTGATCCATAAGCGCTTTCTTTGTATCTGCATCACTTCTTGTTTTGTCAAAATCTTTGAAAGAGGCAAAATAACCTTCAAGCATACCTTTAAATTCTTCTGAAGTTGATGGTATACTATCTGCTTCAAATTTTCGTTTAAGATGAAGCAACAGCGCTGCACCAGAAACAAATAATTTATCGTCATGATTTCTTAGACCTGTAATACCAAAGACTTTGATACCTCTTTCAAGAGCAGATGCTGTTTGGCGCAAAGATTGCATCCCCCCATCAAGAAGCAACAGTTCATCCATAACCCCATCAGAGATAGGTGTATCGTCTCCAAATTTTGTAAACTCACCCTCATCAAAGTTTCCGTTGTATACAAGCACATAGTTTTCAACAGCTGTATATGGAACTTTACACCCCCATGCCTCAAGAGCTCTGATACTGTGACCAACAATGTTTGCAATCGTTACAGCGCCCAAATCATTTTCAACAATATAGTTGCTTACCAAAGCATTTACACAGCGCGTAGGGCCTTTTAATGCGTCAGCGTTATGGCTTGTATAACCGTATTCTACGACATCTGCGTCTGCTAGGTGCTTGTCTAAAAATGCTCTTCCTGCTAAGGATCCCTCAACAGAAAATTCTTTTGAATCCCCAACGATCTGTATTATTTTTGATGATTTTTTAACACTCATGCCTGTTAGAATTTCGTTACGAATCGCTCTAAAATCTGTTATACCTGTCATTGCCCGTTTACTAATAGCAAAAACATTTTTTCCATCGACTTCCAGCTTTGTAAATCCTGCTTTTGCTTCTGGGTCTATGCTTCGAAGTTGTCCCATCACACCTCGAATAAAGTGTGCTGCAGAGGCATCCACGTATTCTTCACCTACCGCACCTGCTGCTGCAAAGGTATTTCCAGATGCCAACATATAAATAAAAGTTAAAATAAATATTTTTTTCATGCTTTTTCCTTTGTTAATATACACAGCATATCAGACTTTTTTGAAAGTACTCTATCCGTAAAAAATACGGACTTTAGAGCTTAGGAAACCCAACAAGCCGGCGTACTTGTTTCATAGTATCCGTAGCAATTGATTGGGCTTTGCCTGATCCTTGCTTAATAACATGATTTAGATGGTCGGGATTTTTCCTTAAATCCAAAAACTTATCGCGCATAGGTTGTAAAGTAATGAAAATGAAATATTAAAGCATTCATTAAGGGAAATCGGATTTGTCACGCGTTGACAGGTCTGCTAATTGTTACATAGACTATGTGTTAAATAAGTACAGGAGTATACAATGATAAAATATAAATACCTTTTAGGCCTTTTGATTCTTAGCTTAGGCGCCTGCCAAAGCGGCCATAAGATGGGGCGTGATATGGACCATAAAATGGGTGATAAGCGCATGGATCAGAAAACGGGGCATAACATGAAACATATGATGAAACGTAAGAGGAATCATATGATGGATCAAAATTCAAACCTTCCAGTCACTACAGAAGAAATCAAAGAATATAATAAAGAATTTTCTGTTGTAGACAAAAAGGCTTTTGAAAAAGGAGATTATGCCACTGCCTTTAACTTTGCAATCGAAGACAATCAGAAAACAAAAGGCTTTACCTTAAATGCCATTGGAACCATGTATCACTTTGGATATGGGGTTGAAGTCGATTACAAACGGGCAAAAGACCTTTATGAACGTGCCCTGGAATATGGCAACGGCGAAGCCGCCAATCATTTGGGACGCTTATATCTTAATGGTGAAGGCGTTGAGAAAAACGAAAACCGGGCAAGAGAATACTATAAACTTAGTTGTGACAATAATTGCGATGCGGGATGTGAAAATTATAAGATTTTTACAAATTAATCTGCTAAAGCTGTAAATCCAACAAAATTCTGGATTGGAGTCTGTAATGGAGTGAACTTCAGACCAATCCTGGAAGAACAATTGTAATAACTGGATTATTTATTCCATCATCACGAGTATCCAAAGGATGCGTGGCGATCTAGGGTTGTTTATCGACCATGCCGTCATCGCGAGTACCTGCAAGGTGTGTGGCGATCCGTAGGATGGTTGAGGTAAATCATCTTGCATCTTGCATCTTGCATCTTGCATCTTGCATCTTGCATAAATATCATTAGAGATCTGAAGCGGAATGACAATGAAGGACTTGTCAAAAGATGATATCAATGAGGTTAAAGAGTAAAAATTACCCCAGCCAAAATTAAAGGGAAAATGCATGCGTTTCTTGCATACCATAATTAATTCAGTTTTTTCTGTGTGTTAGTCGTAATTTATAGAGTTTTTTGTACTATTTTGACGCAATTTATTGTTACGAGCCATGCGCAGAGATGTGGTTTTTTATATGCTTTTTTGAATTTTCTTTAATTTTTTGCTTATTTTTTAGGCAATTTTTTAAAGATTGAGCACCAAATAAAATACCCTAGAAAACCCATTATGCACACCTTAATCTAGGTGTAAAGGTTTCGGCGCCTTTTTACGGGAAACTGTTCAGATTTGTCATTATTTGTTTTACATCTGAAGCTTGGTATGGATCGCCGTGCACCCTGCAGGTACTCGCGATGACGGAATAAGTAATTTAACCGAAATGATAAGTTAAGGATTTGTAAACCCAACAAGCTGGCGCACTTGTTTTATGGTATCAGTGGCGATTGATCGGGCTTTGTCTGATCCTTGCTTGATAACTTGATCCAGGTGATCAGGATTCTTTTTAAAATCCAAAAATTTATCGCGCATAGGTTGCAGAGTATCATTGGCAATACCCACTAAATCCATCTTGAATTCAGAAAAGTTTTTGCCGCCATATCTTTGACAGATATCTTCTTTTTTCACACCCGAAAACGCTGCATAAATATTTAAAAGGTTGGCAACTTCTGGTCGGGCATCCGTTAAGTCATCTGGTGACATTGGAAAGGGATCACTATCTGTTTTGGCTTTTTTAATTTTCTTAGTGACTGTATCTGGACAGTCCGTCAGATTAATTCTTGAGGCATCAGATGTGTCTGACTTACTCATCTTCGCGGTGCCATCACGTAAACTCATCACCCTGGTGGCCTCCCCCAAAATTCTGGGTTCCGGCAATGTAAAAAAATCTTGGTCATAAAACCGGTTAAACGCCCCTGCAATATCACGGGCCAATTCCAGATGTTGCTTTTGGTCGTGTCCAACCGGCACATCCGTTGTTTGATATAACAAGACATCTGCCGCCATCAAAACTGGATATCCATACAGCCCAAGACTTGCCTGATCTTTCTTTTTTCCAGCTTTTTCTTTAAACTGTGTCATGCGATTTAACCAGCCCAGTGGGGTATGGCATGCCAAAATCCACATTAATTCTGCATGTTCAGGAACCATACTTTGTGGAAAGACTGCACTTTTATTCCCATCAATTCCGCTAGCCAGGTACATCGCAACAGTATCCATCACACTGGTACGTAACTCTGCAGGGTTCTGCGGCACAGTAATAGCATGCAAATCAACCACGCAAAATAGGCAGTCATAATCATTTTGCATGGCAACCCAGTTTTTCATGGCCCCTAAATAGTTTCCTAAATGCAAATTTCCTGTTGGCTGTATGCCTGATAATATTCTTTTCATTAGACGATTTCCGCTTGTGAGTCTTCGGATGCTTTGTCCATAGCTTCCTTAAATTCAATGTATGTAAATGATTTTGTGACCTTGATCAAGGCAAAATATGTAAATAGCCCACTGCTGATTAGAACAAAAAGGCTTAAAACAGTTTTACCAACTTCTCCACCAAAATAAGGCATCAACATTTCAGTTCCTTTATATAAAATCCAACCCATCCCAATGGCACATAAGGCCAATCTTGGCATGGTTTGTTTCAGGCGCACATCAATAATAAGATTACCTTCCTTTCTTAACCAATAGGCAAGTAATAATCCATTTACCCATGAGGCAATCACGTTCCCGGCCGCAATCCCAAAATAACTGAAATAACGGGAAAGAATAATATTTAAAACGACATTGGTAATTAAAGAAGTTATAGCCGCTTTTACAGGGGTCAAAGTATCCCCGCGGGAAAAGAAGTTCGCACTAAAAATTTTAATCATCACATTGGCGGGCAAAGCCAGCGCAAAAATCCCCATTACTTTTGCAACATTAAGGGACATTTCATGGGTAAAATTATTGTGCTGAAACAGTGTGATAATAATAGGTAAAGAAATTGTGTACAAGGCCACTGTTGCCGGAAATGTTAACATAAAGGAAAATTGTAGGGCCCGGTTTTGCATGTACATTGCGGCATTGGCCTTGTTATTTTGAACTTGCCTGGCAAATACTGGCAATAAAACAGTCCCCAATGCAATTCCAATAATACTTAACGGAAATTGATTCACACGATCTGCATAAGAAATATAAGAAACAGCCATCGGGAAAAAAGAGGCAATAATATCTGATACCAAAAGGTTGATTTGATATACCCCCGCCCCGGCAATCCCTGGCAACATTTTGCGCAAAAGCCGTTTTACTTCAGGGGTGAATTCCACTTTTGTAAAGCGTAATCTTACATTCGCACGGGCACACGCAATAAACACCCAAATGAACTGGATCAAACCTGCAATGGCAATGGAAAAGCTTAAGGCATATCCGGCTTGGTTTACATCGTTAACATAAATAACCACTGCCAGTATGGCACAAATATTCAAAATAATGGGAGACGCCGATGCTGCAAAAAAACGATTCAAAGAATTTAGAATGCTGCTGCACAATGCCGCCAAAGAAATGAAGAAAATATAAGGAAAGATCAGATGACCGAAATCAACTGCCTGTTGAAACTTTTCTGGATCTGACTTAAACCCGGGGGCGATCATCCCCATCACAAATGGCATAATGGCCTCAACAAACGATACTAATCCAAACAGTATGACTGCCAAAGTTGAAAAGACTATGCAAGAAAATCGGACGGCTTTTTCCCGACCTTCTTTTTTGTGGAGGTTTGAAAAAATAGGAATAAAGGCACTGTTCATAGCCCCTTCTGCAAACAAACGACGAAATACATTTGGCAGACGCAAAGCAATAAAAAAGGCATCAGAGACACCACTATTCCCAAAAGTAGACGCTATTAAAACATCGCGAAGATAACCAAAGATACGACTAAGAAGGGTTAACCCACTTACCGTTGCCATTGATTTAAAAAAAGCCATCTATTTACACTAACTTCGTTAACTTATGGGATTATGAGGCATCCCATTTCGTGTTGTTTCTTTCTAGGTTTTCAATAAGCATCTTCATGCCTTCTTCTGCATTTTTGCCGTTGCCTATAATACTTAAGTATTCCTGTTGATAGGTCCGAAGCATGCTTGCCCCTTCAACTTTAAGATCAATAACCACCATTTGATTATTTTTCTTAACTACGATCCATATCAATGTAACTTTGGGCCCATTTTTTCGGCGCAGTTCACTTTTAACAATCACACCTTTTGAACGCCCTATATCTGTTAGGACCGAAGACACAACCACAAGATTATCATCATTATATTCCCCAAACTTATTTAAATACGTACGTGTAACGGCTTTTTGGAAAGCTGTTAAATATCTTTCAACTGTTTCTTTTTTAACTTGGCGTTTGTATCTTCCTATGGCAGAAAGTCCCACCCTTTTAAAGTCAACAGCTTTAATTATGATATTACGAAGTTGCTGGTTTTTTTCTTTACTAGAAATCTTCCCTTTTTGGTACTGATCCAAAATTTCAATGACATCTTTCCCCATACCATCAATAAAGTTCTTAGCGTCATTATCCAAGCTGCTTGAATCACAACTTGCATTTGCCGAAAGGGTTAAATTTATACCCAGCAGGCAAACAAATACAATTTTTTTATAAAACCAAAGTGTCTTCATTATCTTAATCTTCCTCTTCAATCAACATGTCGTCTAAATATGACGTATCGTTCCTCATTTTGCCATCATTTTCTTCTGCACGCCAGTGCTGTATGTGAAAACTACGGACAGCTGCATAAAAGTCAACTGAATTTTCTCTGAAATTGCGAACATCATCCAAATGTTGCGATCTATTGACAAGGGTTTCAGCCCCCATACGGGCATGAATAAGGTAACGTTTTTCTTTATGAACTGCATAATAATTATAAGGACTAAGATAAAAATCAGTAAATCTTCCAGCTAGGGCACGGGGCGTTGTTGACCCAATAAATGGAATAACAAGATACGGCCCTGACGGAACATTCCATTCCCCCAAGGTTTGGCCAAAGTCTTCTTTATGACTAGGAAGTCCAAGCTTTTCTGCCACGTCAAAAATACCAAACACCCCAATAACTGTATTAATCATGAAGCGTGAGAAAGTTTCTAATGCCCGCTTACCTTTTCCTTGCAAGGTATCATTTGCCAGGGTAACTGGCTCTGCCAAATTATTCAGGAAGTTAGAAAACCCCCTTTGAACCTCGTTTGGAACTGACAAAGAATACGCCGTTGCAAACGGTTCTAGAAAGATTCCATCGAGCACAACATTAAATTCAAATACTTTACGATTAATGGGTTCAAAAGGATCCATTTTTTCGTCTTCTGTAAGTTCACGGTTTGGATCGCTTCTATTACAAGAAGCCAAAAACATCCCCGAAAACAGTAAAAAGCACACTGTATATATTTTGATTTTGTGAATGTACATATAGAAAAAATACCTTATTATTTTAATTTCGGCAACGGGTATCACTGCTTTTTATCAATTGTTGCATGGATAACACCATCCTTAAGTTGGATATCCACACTTTGGTCTGGGCTTAAATTCTTACTGGATACAATGGGGTTTCCAGTGTTAGAACGTATCAAAGCATAGCCCCTTTTTAATACATTTACATGTGAAAAACTTTCTAATAATCCCGAAATATAATTTAAATGTTTTCCACAATCTTTTAGTTTCAGGTGACATTGGCTTAATAATTTTGATTCCAAATTTTTCAGGTCTTGCGATAATTGATTAATATTTTGAAGGAAAGATACACGCTTTAAACGATGCAACATAAACCCAAAGGATTCTTTCTTTTGATAAAATTTCACCCTTATTGATTGTTCAATTCTGTCAAATTTATCGTCCACACTCTGATAATAATTTTCAATGATACGTTGGGGTGATGTTAATCCTCTGGCCAACCCCAAAACAACCGAATCAAGTTGCTTGATATAACGTGTAATAATAGATGTAATCTGATTTTCTAAACGATTTGCCCTTATTAATAAATCAGATAAAACGGGCACGGCCATTTCTGCGGCGGCTGTCGGCGTTGGGGCCCGTCTATCTGCCACATAATCGATTAAAGTTGTATCTGTTTCATGCCCAACAGCACTGATAACAGGAATATCACTGGCCGCAACAGCACGCACTAAGGCTTCGCTATTGAATTCCCACAAATCTTCAAGGCTGCCCCCACCCCGCGCAACAATAATAACATCCGGGCGAATATTTGAATGCGTATTAAACCCTTCAATCGCCTTTATTATTTGAATGTCTGCCCCTTTACCTTGCACTGGAACGGGCCAAACTGTAACGTGACGCGGACACCTGTCTTTCAGGCGATGCAGAATATCACGAATGACAGCACCCGTTGCAGATGTGATAACCCCAATGCGTTCTGGTAAAAATGGCAAACTTTTTTTGCGTTCAACTGCAAACAGACCTTCTGCGGCTAAGGCCCGCTTACGTTCTTCTAATAACTTTAATAAGGCCCCCTCACCTGCAGGTTCAATGTCTTCAACAACAATTTGATATTTTGAACGTCCCGGAAAAGTTGTTAGTCGCCCTTTACATATGGCTTCCATGCCTTCTTCTGGTTTAATTTTAAGGCGTCCATATATACCGCGCCAGCAAACCGCATCGATGACAGAGCGATCGTCCTTTAAAGCAAAATAAACATGGCCAGAAGTATGAATTTTAACGGCAGAAATTTCAGCCTTTATGGAAATATTGGAAAACTGTGATTCAACCATATTTTTCAATACTGTTGATATTTCCGTAACAGAAAAGGTTTTTTGCGCAAGTCTAGGTGTGAATAATGAATCAGTCATTCTTTCTTTATATTTTTTTAAAGCCCCACTTTCAAGAAAATATTGACGTTATAACAAACCAACCCCATATTATGGTTATATAAGGAAAGACCATGATAAAAAAACACCTACTCTTTTTATTTATTTTTGTTGCAAATACCTGTGTTGCAGGAATCACAGAAAAATATTCTAAAACCCTTACAACCGAAAAGGGTTTCACCTTTAAAGCTGAACCAATTACTTATGATGAAAAATATAAACATGACAAAGGGTTGGTTGTAAAAGAGCCCTCAAATGCAAAATTCATGCGTGATGGAAAACCTTGGCCAGACAGTGTTATCGACAATATGCACAATGTTTATGCCGCCAGCTGGGAAACATTTGATGATCTTAAAAAAGTGGGAATCACAACAACAAAACCCTTAACCTTAGCCTTTGTTTTATATGATAAAAGCGGAAACGTTGTAGGAGACGCCGGCATTCAAACAGTACGCCATGGCCTTGAAGCCGAAATCTTTTTTAATGTCATGCCTGATTTTCGCCGTAAAGGTGTGGGGTATACGGTATCTAAATACTTAATTGAATTTTTTAAGTTACATTTTAAAGGGGATAAAATTGCGGCCACAGCCACGCCTGATAATGTTGCCTCTAAAGGCTTACTTAGAAAGCTTGGCATGAAACCAAAATGCGACAAGGCTGGAAAACCCATGGCGTATCACCATCCTGAACATAATAAATCTTTTGATATTTTTATTATGGGGATAAAATAACACACGAGTGGTTTAGTGTTACCATTTTGCAACGCATTATTTTTGTAACAATGTTGATTTTGAAACAGCCTTATCAGCACTTGACAAACAATATCGTTTTTGGGAAATTGAAAGCAATAGTTTATATAGGAGACATTTAGAAATGAAAAAATCATTAATTTTGGGACTTAGCACAATAGCTATGGTCACAGCAAGCTTTTCAGCAGTTGCTGACATGCATAAATCAAGCAGCCAATGGTATGTTGGTGTTGGAGGCAGTTGGATTTCAACGAATGAAGTTAACAGAGCATCATTAGAAACAGACTCTGACACACCTGATGTTGACGTAGAGGCTACACCTCAAACCAAAAAGCTAAGAATGCAAGATTCAACGGGTTGGGGTGGTAACTTTTTAGTAGGTCATAAGTTTCATTTTAATAACTGGGATATGTTTGGTGAATTCGGATATGGGATTGACAGCTCTCAAGCACAAGCAAAAAAGACTTACTACCATGAATTGGTTGTCCCAGGGGATCCTCAAGAAAGTACAGATTTCAGCGTTTCACTTAGACGCAATCACACACTTTCATTTGGATTAGGAGCATCAAAAGATATCAACGATACTATGGCGGCTTTCTTCAAACTTTCTGCTTTGTTCACACAGTTTGAACTTGATGCAAAAGTCGGTGGCATTGTTGACACAGGTGATACCGGCCACTCAGTAAAGAAAGTTTGGAAATGGGGTTTGGCTCCGACTGTCGGAATCGCAAAAGACCTTGGAAGTGATTTCACAATCAAAGCTGACTACAGCTACCAAATGTACGGTCAGATAAAAGAAGGTATGGCCATAAGCCAGTCCTCAACAGCAGATTCAACATCTAAAATTAAGCCACGCTATCATGTCGTTGGACTTACCCTAACAAAAGCTTTTTAAAAATAGCTTACTATTATTATAAGAAACGCAGAATTAAAATTCTGCGTTTTTTTTATTTCTCAAAATCAGTCCTTTACAGCCCTCTTTTAAGATTGTATAGTTATAACTATAATTATAATTTTAAATAGGAGAGGCCTATGGCACGTATACTTTTAATTCTATCACTTTGTTTTGTTTTTATTACCAATGATGCTTCTGCAAAAATTACAGGTACTTTTGCAGCAAAAGCAGTGGAAAGATTTGTTAATTCTAGAGCGTTAACTTCAGAATTAACCTCTACACAAAAAGACAAGCTAATCAGCACTTTAGTTAATGACTTAATTAATAAGAGTGGTATTAAAAACTCAAAAGGTGCAAAAGAAGAAATAAACAGATACTTAGCTAATCATAGTAGTGTTAAGAAAATAGAAGAAAGAATTCTTAGTTCTCGTGCAGCTGCTGCTTCGATCACGGTACCTATGGCTGCTGTAAAAGATGATGCGCCCAGAAAAACGTCTGCTTCAGCAGAACCAGACTTGGGTGCAGGTGTTGGGTCAGGTGATGATGAGAGGGCTTCTGCCCCCTCATCACTAGATAGAACTATAGAAGAACGGTTTAATACGGCTTATCGTAAATTTACCACAGAGATATATATAGGCATAACGCACGACTATACATCCCCTACAGAAAAAGAAAAAGCTGTTGAAGATATCTTAAGAGTTGCCTTACAACAAATGACAGTTATGGTAGAAAAAGTAAGTGAAACAAACAGTATTGTTACTAAATTACGATCAGATGGCATTAGGGGAAGCCATGACATTGCAGAGGCTGCCCTAAAAAGAATGCAGGACAAGCTTGCAGAGGTGCAAGCTCGGTATGAAGCAAAAGATTCTATAATAAAAACCGCTATTTACAATACAATGACTGTACCACGCACCATTGCAAATGACTTGAAATCAGAAGGTTCTGGGGCACGTAACCTTGTTATTGATGGTATACCATTTAAATACAGGGCCAGAGTAGAGGGCTTCGAAGATGGCGGCAATCGCGCAACCCTTGAAATAACAGAACATGGCCCTGGTGCAGCGGACATTAGCCAAATGACTTGCTCACGTAAAGTTGCAAATGCATTTTGTGGAGGCAAAAGATACGTTTATGCAGTACCTAATATTAATCGTGCAGTAAGCGATCGACGTTTGGGAGGTTCCGTTTCTGAGTTAGCTATAGGCACAGAATTAATTCTTCCAGATTTTAAAAATGTCGGAATTAGTATGAAGGTTGACGCAAATGCTGGCACACCTTACAACTGGCGTATTGTTGTTGACGATCCGGAACCTGCTGCATAAAATGCTATACAGTTAATGTATAAAAAAAATGGAAGGGGCTCTTATGAAAAAAAATAGATTAATTATACTTACTTTCTTAGTCTTTACACAAACCAATTTATGCTTTGGCGCAATTCCAAAGACATTACTAAATAAATTTGTAAATGCAGCGGCAGAACGTGCAAATATCACATTAACTACTACTGATAAAGAAACGTTAAAAAAAGATTTAAGTTCTTTATATGCCAACGCAAAAGGCAAAAAAGAAGCAATAAAATCATTTTTAGATGCTCATAGAATTATAAAGCAAAGACAGCAGGAAAAGATAGAATTAGAAGAGGCACAAGATAAACTTGCAGAACTTCAAGCTCTAGAAGAAGGTTCACGTGATTTATTAGCAACTATAGATTCAGAAGCAAGCCGTGAGCTTGCACTTTCAAAAGATACTCCAACACAAAACTTTCCTGTAATTAATGCAACTTTCGATGCCATAAGTTTAAACACACAAGAAATGGGCAAGCATCCAAGAAGGGGCCATGCGCTTTCAAAAGAAATAGCAGACGCACGGACTGCAGGGAAAAATGTTTCTGCAGAAATAGTAACGGGCTCTCAAGACTTAGTAAGAATTATAAATGATAATTACCGAGCTGCTTTAACCAAGCTTCTTGAACTTAGTAGATTTAAAAATGCACAAGAAAAATTGATAACAACTGTTGATACTGCAACAGCAAATCTTGTGACGCCAGCAAAAGGCCCGACAATTGATGGTATAGAATTTAAATATCGCATCAGGTTACGAACAGTCCCTATAGACCCTAAAAAAGCATCAACAGCCGAAATAGTTACAGGTCCTACTAGAGTGGTAACTCGCACTGCAAAAATTTACAACATTACAAATGTCATTAATGCATTACCAGAAGGAACAGCAATAGCTAGTGGGAAAGAGTTCATTGTAGATGAAATTAAGAATACCCCCCCAAGCAGAGGATCTGCCAGAAAACTGCATGTAAAATTGCAGAATCGCAGGCCTTTTAACTGGAGATATGTTGAACCATAAGACACTGTGTTAATATTAAAAGAAGATAATGAGGGAAATTATGAAAAAGAATCTTACAATACTATCAATAGTTTTAGTGCAACTTGCGGCCTTTACTGCCCAATCCGGCATGGGAAAAGCCTATATTGGAAAAGTACGCAAAGACGTTCAGGCTGCCCTTGCAGGTACAGCCTATGCTGGAAATAAAGATATTGAAAATCGTATTTTTACAGGGGCAATGGGTAAAACAAAATCAACCTATCCAGGATATATAGCAGCAGAAATAAGGAAACTTCCTGTACCAAAGGCAGCAGCTGGAGCAGCAGCACCTGCTAGAGCAGAAGAAGATGCCCGAAGAGCAGCAGAAGAAGCTAGAGCTAGAGCAGCAGCGGATGCCCGAAGAGCAGAAGAAGAAGCTAGAAGAGAAGAAGAAGCTAGAGCTAGAGCAGCAGCGGATGCCCGAAGAGCAGAAGAAGCTAGAGCTAGAGCCGCAGATGCTAGAAGAGCAGAAGAAGCAAGAAGAGGAGTAGACGAAGCCAGAAGAGCAGAAGAAGCTAGAGCTAGAGCTAGAAGAGCAGGTGGTGGTGGTGCCGACACTGGGGCTGCTTCAGCAAGTAGCGGCGGCAGACCAAGAAGAGCTGCTGGGGCTGCTTCAGCAAGTAGCGGCGGCAGACCAAGAAGAGCTGATGGTGCAGCTAGAGCAGGAGGAGCTGCAGAAACTGCAGAAGTAAGAGCTGCAAGAGTAGCTTTAGAAGCAGCAACTACTGCTTTGACAAGAGCCCAAGCAGATTATGATGGCTTTTTTCTAACTGGAGAACCCGCAAGACTAAAAAGACTTGTTGATGAGGCTAAAGCAGCTGCAGCTGCTGAAAGAGAAAGACTTCAAATTTCGGCAGCAATAAAAATGAGACGCGAAGTTGAAGTGCCAAAGGCAGCCGATAATGCTCGTCATCAGGCTCTTCCCGAGGGAGATGTCAAAAGTACGCGTTTTGAGCCGTTGCATAGAAAACTTACTTTACTTTTACAAGGCGATGGTAGAGTTAGTGAAGAATCAAATGAAGGTCTTGGACTAGAGAGACTAGCAGATAGTGCTTTCCATCTAACAGGTACTAGCTTACCAGATGCGGAAACTACGACAGCTACAGACTCCTCCATAAGATCACTAAATACTATGGATGGATATGCTTTTAGTGTAAAAATGGATGCTGAAAGAGAAGTGGCAGCTGCGCTAAGGACTGCTGCGACAGAAGAAGGAATAGAAAGCGATGTCAAAGAAATTTCAGGTCTTCTGAATCAGATACAACATTATTTCAGGGTAATACGTGCCCAAGCGCAAATAGGTGATAGAATAGCAACAGATCTTGTTGGATTAAATATACGCAGAAAAGCAAGAAGAGACGAGTTGCGCACATATGGACCTGTTGTTGCTCAAAGAAGGCTCTTAGGAACAGCTGAAGGTAAAGTAGCCACAGCACATCATGCCTACCACCAAGCAGTGCTAAGAAGTAATCTTTCTGATACGCCTGACTATATGCTTCATAGATTAACCCGTAGTGCATCTGGTGCTTTTGATCCAGTTGTAATTGGTGCAAAATCTCTTGTCCATATTTTAAGGTTACGAGAGATTCCAGAACTTGGTGTTGATCAAAATATTGTATTTAGATGGGTTGCTGCGGCCACGGGTTCATCTGAACCACGTTGGACTGGAGTAGACAAACAAGTTTTAATAGCGTCCACACAAAGGGATAGATTTCTTAACACAGTAGGAAAAAAAGAGTTAAGAGTTGGCGATGAATTCTTAGTCCCTGATTCTGGACTTCGTTTAAAAAAAGGATTATGGATGCCAAATGACTTATCAGATGCAGATGATGGATCTTGGCGCATTCTACATTAAAGTATAATTAGTCTTTCCAAAAAGCCCCGTAATGGGGCTTTTTGTCTATGTAAATAAATTTAGGTTTTTATCTCTCTGAGGCACGTTTTTCAAAAGCATCCATTAAAGAGTCCGTACTTTTATCAAACACGGCTGAAATGGCCTTTTGCTTTAAGAAAGATTTAAACTTAAAATCAATGTAAAATTCGACTTCCGTGGAATTTGGGCCCACTTCCTTAAGATTTCAGCTGGGCAATAAGCCTAATAAAAATGCGTAATTTCCTAATTTCTTCTCCCTTGAAATAATTTTTCACACCAATATATTGTTATTACAAAAAGAAAATACTGTACATCTTAATTTATTGTATGTTATTTTTTTTCATAATTTTTTAATTTTTTCTATGGGATGAAACACATGAAAAAGAATATTACAATACTATCAATAGTTTTAGTGCAACTTGCGGCCTTTACTGCCCAATCCGGCATGGGAAAAGCCTATATTGGAAAAGTACGCAAAGACGTTCAGGCTGCCCTTGCAGGTACAGCCTATGCTGG
>Ga0222664_1000091_pt1 | contig 68938 bp, 50 predicted proteins | sample AntAcemetagen604_FD_181147 | JGI IMG/M metagenome (GOLD analysis project Ga0222664, IMG submission 181147) | Saline water microbial communities from Ace Lake, Antarctica - #604 | ecosystem: Environmental > Aquatic > Non-marine Saline and Alkaline > Saline | place: Antarctica: Ace Lake... | reverse complement strand
CCAATGCTGTCAGGCTGAGAACTAAGTCCCACATACCAGTCGTGTCTTAGGCTTGTATGGCTAAGTCCTTGGAACGAAAGCACTTGTTGTCCCTGGGGACCAGTGAAGTCATAGTCGTCGTCTGATGTGGTATTAACACCGCTAACGCCTGGAGACGAAGTTAAGGGCATGTCTGACATGTCGTCAACTGGATCGAATTCATACCAAGTCAAAGCGTCTCTACCTGCTTGGTCTAGGACTCCCGCGTTCTCATCTGATGCTGGGTGTCGAGCTTCGTAAACATAAGTAGTGACGCCACTGGCCTGATTGGCGATGTTGTTCCTGTCAAACACTCTCAGCTTGCAGTTTTGCACCCGTACAGCCTCGTCGTGCTCAAACCTGATGTTTAGTGGGCACTGGCCGTTAGTGAGCTTATCGAGGCCTACAGGAGCTTGTCCGTTGATGGCTACTTTGTCCTTATTTACAAAGTCTACAGCCTTAGTGTTTTGAAGGCGAACCCTCTCGCTAGCTGTCCCATCTGAGTTAGTTAACCAAGTGCTGTCTTGAGTTCCACCAATGGGGACGGAAACACCGTATCCATTACCATAGAAGCCAAGTCCAGAACCTTCTTCGTGTGTGATTAGTACGCCACCTACGTTGGCTGCGTTCTGTTCTGTTGCATAAAATTTGATATCTGCCATTTTGTTTCTCCTGTATGTTGTTCTGTGTTATTATACACTAAAGGGCGGTAATCTCCATTGAAACCCTTTGGGGCTCAATGAGCATTCTACCACCACCATCATGGACTGTATGAGTAATGTCGTTGTGAAAATAGAAGAACATATCGTACTCACCTGTATCGTTTTGCTCTTCAATGGTTAAGAATTGTTCTCTTGGTCCTTCTACGAAGCCTTTCCCAGTGTTTCCTCTACCGTCTCCATTTCCATCCGTTAATCGAATATAGCCTTGAGATCTGTTCTTTGGGCCTTCATCTAGGTATTCTACCCTGTGCATTATGCCCTTTGTAATCTTTACGTCAGATCCAGTGCCCTTTCCACCTACTAAGCTAAGTTTAGAGGTTGTAGGGTCTGAGGGATCTCCAAAATCACTTGGAATATAGCCTTCTCCTCTATTTTCAGCTACCATGCTGACAATAGTACCAGAAGCATCTACTGAAATCTTGACAGTCGCGTCTTTTCCAGAGCCACCAGAGACTTCTAATATCTCTTGATCCTCATAGCCGGTGCCTCCATCGATGATAGAAGACTCTTTGACGCCACAAGAGGTTTTGTAGTACCTAAAGCCTCCGTCTGAAAGCATCATACCCCTTCTCATTGTGTTAACTCTCCAGTTTTCTTCGTCTGCCAAAATGACATCCCCATCAATTACATCCCCAGGCTTAGCTGGAGTGTTGTCTGGATAAGTAGGAACCCTAAAGTCAACAGATTCCGTTAAAACGTCAGGCTTGAATGGAGCAACGCCAGGGACCGTAATCTCTTCTTCCGCTTGGTCTGGCCTACTTAATAAAGAACCTGGGTTAAAATGAAACACAGAGAAGTATCTAGCGTCATAAATGGTCTGGTCTTCTGGCCAAGCGTCAAACATCTTCATGTGAAGGGCTGTTGTTTTGAACCTATTGGGCTCATCGCTTAATCCTCCCCATCTTGGATAACTATTAGAGCTAGACTGCGTACCCTGCGTGGAAGCAGAGAATATGTTGCCGATGGCAGTAAAACTACCAGCAGTGCCTAAAGTAGATCTAGTGTCAGTCTGTAAGCCAAACTGTTGATCTAAGTTGAACTTCAAACCGTCACCCCTAAAGAAAATTCGGCACCTAGAAGCGATAACACCAACACAACTGGCGTTTTCATCTTGCTCGTCTGGCCAAATGGCTGGTAGAGAGATCTTATTGTCTCCAGTAGACCTCTTCTCAACGTAACCAAAGTAAGGAAGGGTGTAGTTCTTCTTAGAAGGGTCTGAAGCACTAGCAAACCCATTATAGGAGTACTGAACGAAGTCTCGTTTTCTTACATGGAGATTTCTAATAAACAGGTGGTCAGAACCTAGAAGGTGGTCTACTCCGTTGGTAATAAAGTCCTTATGCCAGACGGCATTCCTAATTTCTGTATTTCTAGCCATCAAGGGCAGCATACCATACTCAAGAGAGACACCCGGCTCTGGACTTGTTCCACCACGATTGTAGTCAGTTGACGAAACAACTTCGGCAGCTAAAGGATAAAAATCAATTGAATTGGGGCTATTAGGTCTAAAACCATACACGGGTGTCGTTACGCCACCAACTGGATCGTCTTCGTCATGTCTGTACAACCAATTAAACCTAGTTTGCTCTCCGGTTGCATAATCTCTTCTAGTAGCAAGCTCGAATGCGTCTACTAGATTTTGCGATTCATTAGCGGTGTCATCTAAAGCAGAAAGATTCTCGATTGGAGAACATCTATCCTGATTAGGTGGGCCGTTTGTACCCACTTCTGCTGGCAGGTTGAGGGCCGTCTTGTCTCTACTGTTGAAAAACATACCCTTACCAGCGTAGGAAATTGAAACATTCCTATCGGGCAAATTGTCTACTAGTGCAGGCTCTCCAGTTGTAGCCACATATTCAAACTCTGTCTCTTGAAAGAAGAAGTCATTGGTAGAGTGGGAGCCATAGTCGGGCATTGGTCTAAGTGTTACGTTTTTTCTTACGCTAGAAAGCCCTTGCACATCTTCGGAGTTAAAACCACGAGGGAAAGTAGGCCCCCAGTACTCCATCATTTCATAAGGAGCGAATGGATCGGAGTCTTCCTTGGTGGTGTCTATAGGGGCGATAGCGTTAGTTCTAGCGATTACGTTTGCCTTGTTCCTTCCGCCAGCGAAGTTGCCCATTTGGTCAAACGCTGTGACTTGAATGTAGCGATTAGAAGGAATGAAGTCCCAGTTCTTAGGGTCTTCACTATCTAGTACTGCATCGTCATTATTGCCCAGGTTCATATACCCAAGGGCACCAAATACCTGCGGATCTAAGTCTGTTAAAAAGTCCACTGGATGGTTACCATCTGGAACGGGAGAAGTGCTCCCGCCCAAGTAGTTCTTTAGGCCTAGGTAGAATCTATTACGCATCATGATCTCATAGCTTTGAGGATCAATTCTTTGCTTAGTGTAGTCTGGGGCAGACGGATTTAAGTACCTCCCGTCTCTAAAGAAATCGTCAGCACCAGCGACAAGCTTTTGAAACTGCCATCTCTGAACGCTAAACTTAGCGGCAATGCCACCATCTTGTCCCAGGTCTTGTGGAATCCACTCGCCGTCTAAGAAGCTACACATTACAAGCTGATTTGCTTGAAAGTTTCTCGGCGTTCTGTTAGTGATCCTAATCTCTTCTTTTCGATACTCGTCATCCTTGCCGTATCTGTTAACGTAGTTAGGGCCGAACAGGTATGGGTTTCCCTTTTGGATGTTGACGGGAATTCCACTACCAATACTTGACCCCTTATCCCAGTCTCCAATTTGGTTAAACGGAGCGTCTTTCTTGTATACTTGGTCGTGATCTAGGGAGTGTACGGTATCAGGATCGAACCCAGGAGAATTAACACTCAGAATATCTGTTGTAAGTCTTACGAGAACCTGTCTAGTACCAGCCTCGAACTTTCCTATTGTTCTGTTGTATGTAACGTCTAGTTCACCAGCACGAAGGTTGTCTGGATTTGCACGCCCACCCTCTATAACAGGCCTGTAACTAGCGATGCCGTCTTTGTCTTCTCTTTTTTCTGTTTCTCTAGCTCCATACTTCAAACCCCCCTTGGTTCTAGGGATATCTGCGATGAAGGGTGCGTAAGTCGCAATCTCTTGAGCCATAGGACTCTTAGAAGAATCAAACAGGGAAATTGAAAGCCTTGGGGCAAACTTCTGCACAAACCTTCCGCCCACAACGTAGTATAACTCTGGGTGCCAAACGGCATCGCCTGAGCAACTATTCTTGATATCTCCCACCAGGTCTTCGGCTTGGTCTAAGTTAAAACTGTAATCACTAAAGTAATCTTCGGAATCGCTTTCGTGTCTATACTTCTCTCTAAGTACTAAGTCGTTAGCAATAGAAGCCCATTCAGCCTCAGGCTTAACAGCTTCGTCTACGACGGGGTAGGTATTTAGGGCAGTTGTTTCGTATGCTCTATCGTCATCATCCCATCTCATAATCTCCGCAACGCCAGTCAAGACACCACCATACAACTCTCCAGGCGTGCAAGTGGCACCTAATGGGTCTATTGTAATATAAGGGGCAAATTGAGCACCAGTTTGATGACTCTTAGCAAAATCTTCCAGGGTATCCAGATCAAAAATCTGCATACCGACCAACTTCATAATTGGGTCGTTTGTTTGAATTGTATGGTCCATAATATCCTAAACTTCAAAGTGAGTGTTAACTGGCTTTCCAGCAGGAAGAGACGGGTGAACTGATCTACTAGCAGGAGGACTTGGAGCCCTAGTTGCTGAGTTTGCCTTCACGTTTCTCTTGTCTGCTTCCGTTGGGGCCTTGTCTATAGCAGCCCTTGTGGCTACGGATGGTCTACTGGTGTCACTAAATCCGGTTCTTTTCTTTTGTCCAGATTTTCCGTCTTCGCCTACATGTGTAGTAGTTGTCTCTTCTAGTGCTGCAACCTCTGTAATTCCAAGGTCTTCTCCCCTTTGCACCCTCTCTGCCCAAGAGTCTGCAAACCTTGAAGCACCATTGATAGAATCTAGGCTTTGCTTCATAACGGCATAGTTAACAGACTTCTGAGCCTTGCCCATGCCCTTTCTGATAAGAGCATTTCTTTCGTCTGTGATCTGTTGTCTTTGTCTTGAAATCTGAGAAATCAAGTCTTGTCTTTGTTTTTGAAGTCTACCAAACCTTGGCGTATAAATGTTCATTGAGTAGTTAGTATTGACTCCATCAGAAGCACCAATAGACACGTCGATATTAGTAACCAATGGGCCACCTTCAATAAGCGAACTACAAAGAGTGTTACCAGATGGTAATCCTTCATAACTTAAACTACCATTCTCTGTGAATAACTGTAGGCTATTTGAGAACTGCGCTTGTAGCTTACCAGCTTCGTCCATCAGTTGATAACCAGCGTAGTTCCATGGTGCTAAGTTTTCATCCTTGATAAAGTCCACCTTACCTGGGATCTCAGCGTATGTTCTACTATCAGACTCTACTTGAGAAGACAACCAAGGGCCGTAACACCTCTCTTGAGACATCAAAGGAATAGCGACTAAGTCTGGATAAACAGGAGATGGATTAGTCATGTTAAGAACAGACAACGAATTAGCAGATAGACTTTTCAGGGCCGCTCTATGTGCGTTGAATGCGTTTGCCATAGGATCAGTATTAGAAGTGAAATCACCTTCTACGTTAATTATGTCTGTATCACCAGGAAGGAAATTTGGGGACTTGCCTTTAATAGCTGGCTTCTCTAGTCCATTTACACCCTTGACTGTATCCATAGCCAAGAAGTGCTTAATGGCACCAGCTTGATAAGTTTGAAATGGGCCATCTTTCATTCTTGAATCAATTGTACTTTGGATTTGGGCAGGTAAAGTAATAAGGGCATACACGTGGTTAGAGTCTTGGTTAGCAGGGGCGGTGTTTACCAACTCTCCGCTTTGCAAGATGTCCCAGTATCTCATGAAGTCTTCTTCTAATACGTCTGTTCCGTCTACCCCTCCTCGATTATCGGGTGTGCCATCTCCGCTAGAAGGGATAAAGTGCGACTTGTAGATTGGATATGAGTCTACGAACTTGCCTTTTGATTCACTCCAAATTTGACTAGGTGGAGTAATCTTTCCAATGTCATCTACTTCTCTGGCAAAAACTTCTGTTCTAACGTTGTAATTGACTCTTGGGGGCATGTAGAATCTTTCATCAAGCTCACACTTAACAAAAGCAACAAATTTGGTTCTATCTGGGGAGCCCTCTTCTGTATATTCTTCATTAGGAAAGTCAGACATTTGGTCTTCTTCCATGTTCTCAAGCTGATTGGTAACATCTGGGATAATATACCCCTCTCTAGTTACTGCTTGTTGAGCTATTGAACCTTCTGGCATCTTGCTAAAGTTCAAGAACTGACTATTGTCAAACCTTGCGTAACAAGTGACTCTATTTTGCTCCGTTAAGAAGTTGGTCAAGTCTCTAGGCATAAGAGCCTGCTGAATGCCAAGGGGCAACTTCGACGTGTCTGGAATTAGCCTATGGTGCTCATCTGTTAGTAGATTGTTAAACAAGCCGAATTCGTAGAAACCACCTTGTGGCTCAGGTCTATAGTTAAACTCGTGTTTGTCGTTTACTCCGTTGTAGTCAGACTGCAAGGCTCCGTACCGTCTATCAAATACAAACGAAGCACCATCTAAATAATTTCCAACAAGAGAAGATACGCCATTTTCAATGCCCAGGTCCAAGTAGGCCTTGTGGACATTCTCATTAAGGGTCTCTGTGAAGAGTCTCATTTGATAAAGCTGGAAATTATACTGACTGTCGTAAAGTACGCCAATGTTGTCAGAGATCTTCCTAGGCATAAATCCAAACGGACCCCATTGCAATTCGTTTACACGCTCATCGTCTGCCATAGAAGCTACGGTAGGGATGGGCAAGCTGCTCGTCGACTTTAGGCCGATAACATTTGAATAGAAAGAGTTGGTTTCCTTTGGAATCTTAACTAAGAACTTTCTTCCTAAGTTTTGATCTGCCACCTCTTTGACAAAGTTATAAATCTTTAGGGCGTTGTCTGTATGCTTTTCTGACAACCTTGGCACAGACTTAAATACAGATTCGTGCTTAGTAAGCTTCTCTTGGATGAGGGCAATAACCTCGTCTGCTTTTGAGTCTGCGTTATTCAGGATAGACTTAATTTCTTTTATGAAAGCCTTCTCTTCTAGAGAGATACCTGGACGCTTATCATTTAGCGACTCTTTAAGAGTGCTGTTAACAAGCTCCTTCCAGTTTTTATTACCTGTGGACTCAAACTTCTGCAAGCTAGTAACAATCCTGTTACCAGAATTATAGAATGCAGCAAGTCCAGCCTCAGGTAGTCCAATCTTTAAACCCCTCTTGTAATACAAAGGGTATCCGAAAGGGGGATTACAAGGAGAAGCAGGGAGACCATCTTCTCCCATGTAGTTTCTTTCTGATCTAAAAATACACCTAGGCACAGTGACGGCATAGTTATTAGAAAGATTAGTAGGAACAGAAATATCAAAAGCTGGATTGCTAGGATCAGACGTTCTAAGTAAACTTCCTTGGATGATGTCGTCTTCTTCTGTAGACTCCATATAAAGGTCATTGTACTGTAACAAGAATTCTTTCCAAGCCTCAAAAGAGACCGACGCGGCACGTAGTTCTATTTCTGTAGCTACATAGTAATTCCCAACGCCATTGGCATTCAAGCTAGTTGTGTCGAGCATAATCTGTTGAAACGAACCATAGCCACGAGGAATAGTGATTGCATCCTTGCCCAAAAATCCATAGAATGGCAGCACTTGCTGTTTCAAAGAATTCGACAGGCGCCACTGCTCACTGATTTGTTGCTGTAGTCTATTTGGTAGTCCATTTTGAGACTTGCGGACTTCTAGGTGGTCTCTATCTCCATTCGTTGTAAAGTAGTGCATTTCTACTTCTTGAGCACCTACGATAAACTTGTCTGTCGAGATGTTGGATAATTCATACCCAACTTCTTTGGACGTTACGTTTATATTGTCTTTTTCTAAGTTCTTAATGAACTTATCAATAGCACCATACTCAGGTTTAACACTTCTATCAATAGTGTCAATACGAATAATTCCAGCGATTAGGTTCTCTGGCTCATTGTTTTCGATTGCTCTCTTGTTTTGCTTGTAGTAGTAGTCACAGCCTGGGTGGTCAATAACAGGAAGCAGTGACACATACAGGTCATGACTAATGGTCTCACAAAACTCTTGCAAGAACTCCATCAGTGTCATTTGGTCAAAGTCAAAGAAGTACATAGGAGGAATCTTCTCTGATGGCAGACCAGTAAAGTCGACAACGTAGTTAAATCCTCGGAAGTTAATTCTACCTCCGAAGTTCTTAACTTCATACTCTTCTGGAAGAGGTCCAGCAAATCCCATAAGTGCGTTGATACCCTGAACAATCCTGTAGAACGGCACGCCCTTTTCACATCTACGACAATAAGACGTTCCAGTGAATGGAAATTCGTTAGGAAGATTTCTATTTCCATCACCGTCTGTATTAAACAATCTGTCAATGATAGAATCTCTAACGGCTCCAGGTCCAATTCTACCAAAGATAGTTCCTAGCCAATCAGATCTAGCATAACTATCTGTGTATTGTGGAATAGAGCCCATGGTAAACGGATCAACTCCACCCCTATAGATAACAGTACCATTAGACTGAACTTCCTTTGTTAGAATTCCGCTATTCTCATAGAACGTATTCATCCTGTTACGAAGCTGTGTCGTAGGGTTGTACTCAAGAAAGCCAAAAATGTTAATTAGGTTTGGGCAATTAAGAGTAGAATCAGAGTAATTGTTAAGAATCAAAGTTGTGTTTGATAAGATTTCTCTTGGGTCAACGACGGTTGTGTCATAAAGATTCTTGCCGTCTGTGTTGTTACTCTCTTTATATCTTTGCAGGATTCCGCCAAAGACGAAGTGGCCGCCACCAACCGCATTGTGGTTGTCATAGGTTATGCTAGACTTGTCGACAACCGTATAAGTTCGACCATCACCACCAGATCCAGAGATATCCGAGTTTTCTATATCTACATATTCACCAGGATTAAGCTCTTGTAGTACGCCAGAGACCTCTCTTGTTGGTAGCTCAAGAATAGGATTGAAAGTGTGGTAGTCATAGATGTCGTCAAAGGTCTTTCTCCAAGACTGCTCTATGGTTGCAAAACCCTTTCCAAATTTAAAGAACACAGGAGACCCAACTGGAGGCGGATTGAATTCATCTTCAACGCCATTGTGATAAACGTCGTCACCAATACCAAGGCCGAAGCCATCAGAAGTATTAAACTCGTCATCCACAAGAGAGACGCTTAACATAGAACTAGAGTCCCCAAAAGCACCCTGGGCAGAAAAATTCCTGACAGAACCACCTAAGAAGGTTTGTTGTGTAAACCCCTCGTTGTTCAATGTCCATCCAGCGGCAGAGTATGACTCTGGAACCGCACCGCTCCCAGGCCAGCTACTTCCATAAGCACCTGACGCTGGATTAACGCTATATCCTAAATCTGAACTCATATTTTACCTCTGTATTATCCAAACCTTGTTGGTGGTTTTCCTGCTTCGTCTGTAAAAATCGGGTCTCCGCTACTATCTACGGCATCGTAGTCTACGTCTCTCTCGCTATATCTATTATAGCTATTTGTGGGCGAAAAGGTAAGAGAATAATCCACCTTAAACGGCACAGGCACTTCTATCGTCGAGAAGAGACTGGTCGCAGGCGGAACCCACCTTGGATAGTGGTGTATGTAAGGAAAGAATACACCAAGATTTGCATAGTAAGGCTCTTCGCTGTAGGAAATGTCTCTAGGTGGAGAAAGAAAAGAGTCTTTAATACCCTGGACTTCTCCAGAATTGCCTAGTATCTGTTCATAAGACCCAGAATTTTCAGGATAAGTGTGAAGAACACCCGACTCGTGGGTTTCTGGACTAGGATAGTGTCTATTTATACCAGAATAGAACCTAGGCACTTGACCACTAGTGGCGTGAAGATCTATATCTTGACCGCCGCTACCTTGTATGTTTTGATCGTAAAAATTACCTTCACCAGATGCGACTACCCATCCGCTTTCAATAGGGCCTTGAAGAATGGTCATTATTTTCCACCTTTTCTTAAATTATCTGCGGCCCATAATGGCTGTAAGTTCTTATAGCTGAAACACTTCCTTTGCTGCTCTGGTTTTGTCAAGTCAAACTGACAGCAGGGCTTAATATGGCCCATGTGCCAATCTCCGTAATTACCCCAAGACATACCTTCTGTAAATTGTGATTCTAAGTGCTGTCTTAGCTCTTTCATAGAACATCCTATTAAGACCTTTGTATTGTCTACTTTGGGTAGCCCTTTCAAAGCACGATAAACCCTAGTTCTTAGGCTATCCTCTATTCTAAACTGAGGACATTCTTTCCTTTTTTTTCTTTTATACTCAACCGTCTTGGATATCCTGGCTTTAGCATTTTTTGTATAGCTATCTCTGTTTCTCTTGTTTACAAGTTTCCTATCTTGGTCGTGGTACTCTTTAGTGTGCAGACTTCTACAGTCACGACACTGTTTGCGAAACTTCTTTGTATCAGCTCGAACTTGAAAAAATTCGTCTGTAGCTGGTTTGTCTGTGTTACATTTAGTACAAATCATGATTACTTCGATAATTCATACGTCCAGCTAATACTAAAAGAATATCTTCCTTCTTTTGGAGTCCAACTTTCAGTCATTGGAGAAACGAACCACTTTCTAACTCCAGGTTCAAACTCTGGACTAAGCTCTTTAACGAGCTGATTAAGCTGACTTTTTGTTGGCTCAAGTACGCTGGGCTTTTTAAGCAATAAGGAATTACGTCCTGATCCGTATGGAATATCTGTGTAGTCCATAATTAAATCAATACTAAGATCCCTAGTGTATTCACTTCTACCGCCAATTGCTTGCAGTACTGGACCAGTTGCCCTTCCAATTACAGGGATTACGGCAAAAATATCGCCAGGATATGTATCACTTATGTTAATTGTCTCAGTGAGTACTCCAGAGATAATGTTTGTTGGCCTATTGTTGAAGTCTAAGGAGTACGTGATACTACCATCGAACTCATTAGTTGCTAAAGCAACGCTTTGAGGCTGTGCATTAAGCTCTACGGCAACTGAATTATTCGCCCTTTTGAAGATATCAGAGCCAACTCCAAACCTACCGCTGGAACTAACGTCGTAATACTTCGATAGGGCACTCTGGTAGGGCGTCTGAGCGGCTCTGTCGTCCATTCCGCCATAGAGAGACCCAGAAGGCGTAACGCAGCCTAGGCCCCTAATCTCGCCCTGTATTGAGACATTGACAAATGGGTCGTCAATCGACGTGGAGACCGACATGTTGTAGTTCTCATAGGCCTTACCACTAGCAAGAACCCAGTCTTCTGTTACTGAGTATGTTCCATCGGTAATAGAGATACTCTCTGTTCTTTTGTGGTCAAAACCTTCATACGCTTCAACTAAATTGATAAGACCACTACCAAACCTACCCATAACATTAGGATAGCCAGAGGTTAACGGCTCATCTTGAAGTCTAAACTGAACATAGTCTCTAGCTTGTTCCCATGCGTGTCTTTTCTCTACACCCTCTGTTCCATTTCTATCTAAAGAAGTAGGAGCCCAATAGTCTTTACCAGTAGCAGAAATGCTTCTACTAATTCTATAGCTCTTTGTCAAATTGGCAGACTCTCCAAGACCATCTTCTGCTTCTAAGGACCAGTTGTCTGAATATGTGTCAATAAAACGACCAGAAGCTTCCATGATCTCTGAATCGGTCATGCCTCCAGAAGCTACAACCACGCCTTCAAGATACAAAGGGTTGCCATCAAGGTCAACTTTGAGATCTTTGTCATATAGAACGTCTGTCTCTAGTGTGATCGTGTATTCACATCGATCAACATAAATTCCGTCTGTAAAGTCACAACTAACAAATCTAGGATAACAGATTATAGAAGGCTCATCAGTGTGAATAGCACTAATTTCTAGCCTTTGGCCGTCCTTAGAAAAAAGAGCCCTAATCACTTTTTGCTTAAACAGAATAGCATCAACCGCAGACTCATACGGAACGTACTGTCTATCTGGCCTATTGTCTGTAACCGCACCCGTAACGGTGTCTACAGAATACGAATGACTCTGCCCCGTATCAAAAGAAAGGTATGGGCCAGCATTGGCTGTTGCAGGAACATAAGGCCCAGCACCTACAGAGTCATGGTAGTCAAATAGCCCATTGTTTCTAGTGTCCCTAGCTAGAGGGAAACCAAGGTCAGCAAGAATGTGCCCTTTTAGAGTGATCTGATAGGTAGAACTATTGGTTCCGTCTTTTGTCCTATTTGGACTAGGAGACACTGAAACAATAGGTGCAGGCCTAAGTACGCAGTTCTGATTGGGGTCGTTAAGATATCTTACTAGAATCGGCATTATTTTCCTCTAACTCTAAGGTCCAAATTAGTATCAAGAACTCCGTATCCAGATCCTCCGTAAAGAATCAATGAATTGTCTGTCAAAGTTGGGGCATCACCCTTGACTAACAGGCTGACTCCAGACTCGGCGGAGTAGGCGGAATAAGTGAACAGGTCTAGGTTATTATACACTATGTCAGACTCTTGGCCAAGCATAAACAAATTGACGCTTCCGCTAAGGTCAAACGGGTCGGTGTAAGAAGTTAAAGGCATAAACTCCTCGACTGGAGTACCATGAACAATTTCTCCTTCAATCCTTTCAATGTATGGTCTTTGTACTATAAAGCTCAATTCTCTAGGATCTTGACCAGAAGCTTCTAAGAAGATTTGCCCCTTAGCGTCTGAATAAATCAAACCCTTGGCAATCACTTCTTCGTTGGTGTTAAATGCTCCTAATTGATCTAATTCAAGGTTTACTTCGTCTAGCTCTCTGTTTAGTCCAAAAATACTGGCCTTGAGCCATGATTCTTCACTAAAAGTAGCTGGAGGCTGATTTCTAAGCATAGCGTCGTATGCGTAAGAGGCACCAGCACCACTCTCTTGGTCGTAAGATCCATCCAATCCACTTGTGTGCCTATGAGATCCTACGCTCATTGCGTAGTCACTATCTCTTCTAGCAAACCTTGAAATTGATACAGAGTTTCCGAAGCTGGAAGTATCTTCACCAGAAGCATACCCGTAAGGTACGAGCTTCTCTGCGAAGGTCCAATCCTTAGCCCTATTGGACCAATCGTACAGCCTGTTTTCAAAGGTAAAGATGGCACCAATGTTGTTAGAAACTGGAGTCTCACCAGGGCCTAGGCTTGAAACAGAACGTGTACCAATGTCAAACGCAGCACTAAATTCTTTTCTTACGAAAGCCCCCTTGGTATATTCAACCGAGTTTCCAAAGTCGTGGCCTGGGGCTGAAATAGCCGCAAAGTCACCATCCATAGAAACGCTCCACCCAAATCTATCTGAGTTATCAAAGCTTCTAACCTCTTCTGGCTTTAACTTCTTAATGGCTTCCCAACCAAACTGTACTGTCTTTTCAAAGACATAAGAAGATCCGCCACCACCTTCGTTTCCTGTTTCTGCTTGTTTTCCTGTGCCGGAAATACCACTAATACTAGAAAACTCTTCACCAGTATAGGCCGAGTAAGGAGAACCAACAATAAGCTTGCCGTTGTGAATGTCAAGACTGTGGCCGAACAAATCTCCTGGGTATGAGCCAGACTGCGAGTCGTAGTCTAAGAAGTCTTTCCCTGTATCTCTAAGCAACGTAGAAAACGGGTCGCCACTCATAGGAGAATCTGTGTAACCGCCATGCGTAAACCTAGGGTTGCAGAAATCACCAACAGTCGCACCAAACTCTTCTAGCACAGCTTTTTCAGCTTTCTCGAAGTTGTCTATCTGCTCGTGAACGTTCTGAACCGTCTTGCTTTGATCATAGTTTTTTTCGTGACCAAACTCTTCTAGCGAACCACCAGCGAAACCTCCGAACTTAGCACCCATATTAGATTGAATAAGAGAATAGATAGCTGGACTACCCTTCTCTGGAGAAACAATCTTTTCAGAATACTTGTACCCAAGGTTAAGCTCTGTCTTGTCGCCCACCAGAGTTGTCTCAGTTGTCGTCAAACTATTCAGGAATGAGTTAACTCTGGCGAGCATTGTGTTATTAGGAACGGTTGGAACCCCACTGACAAGCGAAGGCTCTCCAGTTCTGTTCTCTTCTAAGCAACCGTTAACGATTGTCGAGTCAGAGATAAGTAGAATTTTAGATCTTGAGTTTCCAGTAGCACCGTCTGAGAAGTGCTCTGGCTCTTCTGCAATAACAACTGGACCGTCAGCCACAAGCTTGCCACCACAAGAAATATCTGTCAAGCAGTATCTAGTGTTGTCGTTCATGATAGGCTTAATTGTAGCAGGAAGCAGAACGGTCTTAGGAGGAACATACTCTTGAGTGACTTCTTCCGTAAATCCAATTTCTCTTGTTTCACATCTTTCCGAAGTAAAGTATTCTGTCACTTCGTTGATAGGAAGTGGGGCTCCAGAAACAGAAAGGAGTTTATAGGTTGTGGGCACTTGATTGCCGTTGACCTTGATCTTATCTCTATTTCCAGTGAAGAACAAGTTCAGGTAGTCTTTATCGCTAGGAACTTGAACGTCCAAATACCCCTGTGATACAGCAGTACCAAAAGAGGGCGATTCTAACTTGATAGCTCTAGTAGATGCGTAATCTACTATTTTTAGATCTCTGTTTTCATCGTAATCTCTAACTGGAACTCTTCCTTCAATGCTCAGTGTGTCTGGATTTCCAGCCCTTGTCTTGTCTGAGATTTTATGAAGCACGTCTCCAGCGTACAGGTCGATGTTTTGCTTCTCTTCCGGCCTGTCTGCAATCCAGTTATAGAAGATTCTATATCCAGAACCAGGAGTGGCTGGGAACTGAATCTTAGCAACGCCAGTGTTCATACTCCAAACGTCCTCATACTCTTCTGTTACTTGGAGTCTTTCATCTTTAACAATTCCATCTTGCCATACAATAGCCTTTCCGCCAGATCTTAGATCGATAGGGCAGTAAGTTGAGTTGATTGTAAAGTTCTCTACAGAGAATTCTCCATCACAGCTAATAATAGACTGGTCTTTTTCGTCTAGTAGAACGTCCAGTTTCTTTCTTGAGATATAAGCTCTGTTTGCGGTAGTTGGGAAGACATTAGCACCTGAAAGATACCAAGGTTTCATACCTAGTCCCAGGCTTTCACATAGTCTATAAACTTTAGAAGATTGCTCTTCTTTCTTGTCATATGTGATGACAAGCTTCTTGCCGCCAAGTGCTAACCAAGTTTTGATCTTGGAAACCTCTTGAGAGGTAGGCTCTCCATCTGTATTAGCAATCCAAAGAACATCCTTAGAAGCAGGAACGATAGGACCATCCCAATTCTCTACCAAATTGTGACCCATCGCTTCAAAAACCTTGTCTAATAGCGAACCTTCACCAGCACTAGCAAACGAATCTCTACCAGTCCATCCTCCAAGCTGAATAATAAATGCGTTGTCGCAGTTTGCGTTTCTAACTAGGTTGTCATAGAACGAAATATTTTCGTCGTTGCCAGTAGTCAAGGCTTCTTGATTTTCAGTGTCAGTACCAGCAATCAAGTAAACATCAGAACCAGAAATTGATTCTTTAGCTACATAATTGACAGGATCTCCAACTTGGAATCTTTCAGTCAATTCTTCTCTTGTAACCTGAATGTCTAGCGTTCCGTCTGCCTGTAGCAATGCGTCCCTTTCGTTAAACGACTGAGGATCATAAAATCGTCCTTCACTTTGATTGTTTCCAACATTAGCGTCTAGGGAGTTTTGATTGCCGCTACCCTGCATCCAGTAGAAAGCCAAGTCGTCTACGTGGTTGTCGTCAAACAAGTAGTAGGTGTTAGAACTGTTAGAATCAAAGCAAGTAGTCTCAGTAATAGGAATTCTAGCAACAACCTCAGGCTTAGCTGGAATGATTGCGTAATTCTCTGTAAACTCAGCAGCGACCATAAGAGGTCTAGGCTGCTCGCCCTGACCGCCTAGACTAAGGTCTTTAGCGATGTCAACAGCATCTTTAGGCTTCACTGGTGGAAGTCCATTACTATAGAATTCAAAGGGAAGATTTCTCTCCCAGTATGTGTATGGATCTTTGGCTTCTGGATCGGGTGGGAACTTAATCTCTCTTTCGATCCATCTAGCTCTCAAGTCTCCGTTGTGGGTGATAGGAGGTCCACACTTAGGACTATAAAACGAGCAATTGCCATATCTCTTATTGTTTACAACGCTATGATCCTTGCCCCAGTTGTCTCCTTTGAAGAGTGCGTCTGGAACATGAAGTCGAATGTCGGCAACGCCGTATCCAAACAAGTGATTTTCAATTTCTATGTTGCTACTGTTACTACCCTGAGGCTTGTAAGACTTGATAACATTAGGGGCGATCTCACCAGAACAAGAGGTATTAGCAATAAGGGCCTCTCTTTCGTTTCTAGCTGGATGTAGTCTCATTCGAGAATCTAACTTGTCAAGAATCTTGTTAATGATCTCGTTAGACTTTGCGTATGCTCCATTCTTCTCCCATACTGGGTCGTCTCCAACCAATACTAACCTTCTATCGCCAAGACTCATCCATTGCTTAATCTCTTCAATGACTTCGTCGTTTGCAGCGTCAATTTCAGGCGTGATAATGAAAATAGATCCAACATCCTTAGGAATTGAAACATCACCAAAGTCAGTCTTGTCGTAGTATTCGTTTTGACTAATGGCAGTACTATTTGTCTCATTGCCTTCGTCGTCGTATCCTTCTGTGTTGTTTATGGTATTACTCAAGTTTCCAAATTTGTTGTACTCAAGCGCCTTTCTCTCAGAGATGGGCTCAAAGTCTTGACCTTTCTCAAACATTCTAACGGCACCAGCATTTACATTAGAGGCCCACAGGCTTCTAGGGAACTCTGGATCTCCACTTTCAGATAGATACTCTCCATCCTTGTGTAAGAAGTAGAATGCGGCATCTTCGTATTGACCAATGCTGTCGGTAGGGGCACCAAAAGCCACAGTCTGACCATCCTCGCTAACAGCAGTGCTGTAACCAAGTCTAGGGTTGGGGGCATTCTGACGCATTGTCTTTGTGAATGTGCCTTCTAGTCCACGCTCAATATCATCAAGTCCATACTTGAAAACCTTTCTGTATTCTTGAATGTGGTTATTTCTCCAGAAATCATAGTCTGATCTAGCTTTGAACTTATCTGTTCTGCTTAGATCTGCATAGATAGACATTCCAGCTTCTCTGACTCCAGATGCAACCTCAAGCTCCTGATACTCGGCAAGTCTATTGTAGTACTGTCCAAGAGTAACAGTTGCGTCATTTCTGAACTTTAACCATCTTCCAATGTTGTCGTATAGCCTGTTTCTCTCTCCGTCTGCAAATTGATACATCGAGCACGACTCTCTAATAAAAGGAGAACCTATAGAGAAAACAGAGGCGTCGTCACTGATAGAAACGGCGTGGCCAAATCTTGCTGGTAGTTTGTCAGGTGCAGAAACGGGAGATTTGATCTCTTGCATTAAGCTCCAATCGCCAAACTCTTTTTCAAAAACATAAACTCTACCGCCACTTTCTGGGCTTAGGTTAAAGTCAATAGCTTGCTCATTAGCGAACTCAAGGCCAATACCAGAAGTAATGAGGGTGTGATGTCCACCATCGTATAGGTTTCCAGTGTCGAGTAAGTTATTGACAAGATTGTTGGAGATCTTGAACCAGTCTTCACCCTGGTCTTCGTCTGTTGGAGTGTACTCATAAATGTATCCGCTTGCAGGATTGTCATAGAAATCTCTCACTCCACTTTGGAATGAGTAGTTTTTGTAGAAGTTGACGAACTGATCGATAGCTGGCTCAACTACCGGTCTACCAAGAGACCTACTATTGTCAACGTAGAAGCCAACAATAGGAGGAATATTATTGTTGACCTGTGTTTCATCATAAGGGAAAGCCTCAAAGAAGCTACTCTTAATTCCACTAAGCATCTCAGCGGTTACCGCTGGGTCTTCTGGCTTGCTAGGGATTGCCCTAGGGATAGTTCCTACAATCAGATTTTCAATTCCAGGCTCGGTGTATACACTTTGGTCAAAGATTCCTGTTGGAATGCAACTGATGATCTTTAAGTTAATGTTTACCGCTGGCTCTGCAAAGTGCTTGTAAAGGAAATTGTGGATGTCAATATTGTCCATTATCTCTTTAATTTGGTCTTGATCGTATGAGAACTCATTATTGAACACCATGATAGCAACATTAACGCCAGATGTTTCAATCTCTTCAAAGCCTCTAGTGTCCCACTTAGCACCAGGGCCACCCGCCACAATGACTTCTCTATCTTTAGTTACAGCGATATCAAACGAGTGACCAAGTTCTCGGCCCTCTTGTCCAATGTTCCACTGCTTCTCTGGGATCGTACCGATACCTGGGAACGAAATCTTTCCACCCCTGTCGTAGTACCAGTCACCAATAAACCCAGAAGGAAGTGTAAGCTTAGTCTCAAGATCCCAAGGCTTCTTTTCTCCACCTTCCTCTTCTTGTCTTCTGTAAAGGAAAATGGCACCAGCTTCTTTGTAGATGCCCAAGTCATGACCTGGAGCACCAACTCCCATGATCTCACCCTTAACCTTCACGCACTTCCCGTAAAGATCGCCATCGTGTCTTTCTTCTGCAACGTGCTTGAATCCTTCAAAGTCAATATCTCCAAGCGTACCGTATTCCCACTCTTCAAACTTAGGAGGAAGGGCGATAGATTTCTTGTCTCCGGTCTTTCCAACGACGGTGATTGTGTAAGGAGTGTTGGGGAATAATCCCTGATACTTTCTGGAGCCGTAGAAGTGACCCTTGTAAGAATCGCCATAGCCACTTATACGACCACAAATAATTTTGTTTCCAGCAGAGTCTAATATATAGTTATCAAAAGCATCTAATAAGTAACGATTAACACCAACGCCACCAAAAGCCAGCGTCTCAGAATTAGAGTATGTTGTACTAGGTCTAAGGATGCCTCCGTCAACGCACTCTTTGTTGGCCCAATTTGTATCGTGAGTAATGATGTCTTGCTCGACGCATGGGTTGTCATCTACAGCAGAGCAATCACCCCAACAGATAGTTTGCGTACCTCTAATAAGATCAATAGAAGGAACAGTCAATAGCCCCTCGTCAATCTCTTCGGTGTTTCGTCCAACGTTTCTGTTGTTCCAAGAGATATAAGAATCTCCGCTACCATTCAAGTAAACCGCTGGGAAGCACTTGTTATACAAGTTCATGAATGAGTCTGTTTTCAACCCTTCGTTCTCTCTTCCAAACAGCACTAGGTTCATACTATCTCCAAACTCCGTAGGGGGGTCTGTGAATAGCGGCATAGCGTTATCGGCAAATACATCTTGGAAGCCACGAGAAGCAACCATCTTCATAGGCAAGACGCCACTTAGGGCACCCTGGCTACTAGATAAAGAGCTATAAGCAGTCATAGAAATACTTCTTGAAAGATCTGCATTAGTGGCACTACCAAACATGTGGAGAGGCAGGAACATCTCAGAAGGGAGAACTGGGTCGTCATTAAACGAAACCAAGTTCATTTCCGCTTCAACGCGATAGTTCCCACTTGTCGCAATAGGTAGTCCACTGTTTTCTACTGTCTCTTTGTTTACTAAGTGCATTGACATTTGAGAAGTCTCAAAGTAAGCACCAGAAGTAGAAAGATTAACAGCACCAAGGTCTACTGGAGTTGGAACTCCAGACATGTATAGATTCATGCTTTCTATTTCGAGACCAATTGGGTCAACATACAGAGGCATTGGCGAATAAGAGTAGAACTCTCCGCTAGTAAACACATTCAAAGCTTGGTCCACCAGTGTAGGCTTAACGAAAGCATTTTCCATTCTCAGATTAGCTGAGTGGATATTTAGGTTAATCTCAAACCCGTCGCCAGATGGAGTCACGAGGTCATACTGCAAGAACATCTCGTCGGCATCTTTAGAAAAGTACCTATGATTGAACTCGCTTAGCCTCTTCTCTTCGGGGAATACGGACCACTTCTCACTTTCGTCAAGCAAAGATTCTAGGTCAAAAGTAGTCTCTAACTTAGACCACCTGTTGTTAGGATTTAGGTAGTGAGACTTTCTATTAACCAAGCCCCAGTTGTGAGTACCGATCTCTTCGTCTTCTTGGTTTCTAGTGTAAACAGATACGATAAGCTTAGGGCCAACGTTTCCGTCGGGCCACACAATCTCTCCAGACTGTGCGTAGCTAATGATACTGTCAACCACAATAGACTTCTCGTCGAAGTGATAGCCACGAGGAAGAGCTTTGGCAATTCTCGGAGAGGCTGAGTAAAAATTAGGAAAAGAATCTGTCAGGTTAATTCTAAGGAAGTCATTCTCTATCTGTGTGTGATAACTGACGGCAGAATCAATGGTAGACGGGAAGGGCAAGTCTGTCTTATTAACATAGGGCACTCCGTCCCCAACTAGTCTAAAGTTGATTGCGTCTTTTCCGATACGCTGCGTGAACATCTCGAATTCGTGAGGGGTGAACTGTTTCCAGTTAAATGCCCCTAGGTTCCAATCTAATGTGTCTCCGTCGATATAGCTTGGCAAGACGTAGGAGTCGTCACTCCATACGCCATTAGAGTCAGTCCAATGAACTGATTGTGCGTTTAAGAAACTCTGTACTGTTTGCTGCTTGTAAATAGGGTTGGGCGAAACTTCGTCGCCATCGACTAGGTTTACGCCAGAGCCATTACCAGCAGAGATTCCAATTTCATGATAAAGATTATTAGCTGGAGCTACAAGAATTTGACCAGGAGTATCAACCCTTGAGAAACTAGGAATTTGAGACTTCTCGATATCCTTGTTTTCATACTTAACATAGAGCTTAGCTTTTCCTGAACCTGCGTCGTTATATGTGAACACGACAGAAGCGGGGAAGACCGCATCGGGCTGGGCACTAGAGCTTACAGATCCGCCACCAGAAACGGTAGCAGAGAACTGATTAGTGTCATGATTGAATGCAATAGAAACTCCATCTTTGAGCAATACGGTAGGAGTGCCGGTTGCGTTTTCATCTGGAGAGAACCTCAAGTAAAAGGCAAAGCCCTCTGAGAAGTCCTGTGCAGGAAATGAGATGTTATTAGCAAGTCTAGTAACGCTATCGTAAGCGTCTACGGTCTTGCCGTTCCAATCAATAGACTGATATGTATTGCTTGTATTTACTAAAGTAGGACTCTTGAATCTAAAGCCTACATTTTGCTCTGCTGAGATTCCAACAGAAGTACCAACAGTCGTACTTAGGTCGTTCATTGGTCTTGAGAATACAGAGTCCCCACTAATGTTAGTGAAGTCAAAGTGCCCCAGTAAGAACGGAGAGTCTAATTGATGGCTCTCAAATCCAAAGTCGAAAGCATTCGTATCGAATGGGCCGCTTGTAATCCCCTCAACACCACGCCATCTTCTAGCGTAGTTGCTCTTTAGGGTGGCGGGACTCTCATATCCGTGTGGAACGCTTTCAATTAAGGACGTAGCCTCCCTGTTCACTGGCAAGTCATTGACAGTTCTAGTCGTTGGGAAGAATTTTCCTTCTTTTCTATCTAGCTCAATTCTTGAAATACCACCAGCAAGGGTTGTAAATTGAAGAGCGTTAGAAGGAGTATATTTTACACATAGTTCGGCACTAGAAATACTAGCACCGCTAGGTAGAGGATAAATATCGAGGAAAAGCTTCTCGAAGAACGAAGCACTCGATCTATCTTGAAGCCCAAGCTTGAACTCGTCTACTTCTATTACCAGTGGAACTTCGTAATCTCTATAGCCAGTCGAGTCAACAATAGTTGGAGATAGCTTATAGTGATCCGAACCATGACCCTGAACCGTTTCATGTTCATAGTATTCATCCTGCTCGGAGAGTGATTCTGATGAGATTCCTTCGTTGTCTAAATTGTTCCATCCCGACTCAACTGGTACAACTCCGGTTCCAGTTGTGTTTTGTAAGAATCCACCAACCTGAGAAGTTACGTTCAATAGGTTGTCATCGCTCCACCCGACTACGTCAAGGGCATAGTCTCTTGATCCAACTTCTTTCTTAGCTCTAATCTTTAAGTAGATCTCGTCTACTACAAAGAAATCATCGCTAGCTTTTTCCTTAAATGCCCTACCGACTTCAAACTCTTTATGATCAAAACCTAATCCAAAAGCACCACCATTGAATCCAAATACAAATTCTTGAGGCTTGTGTTCAAATAATAGGTTTAGCTTTCCAGAGTCTTGTACACTAGAGCTTGTAAGGGTTATGTTAGAATAGTCATACGGCTTACTTAAATCATTAGCCAAAACCCTACCTTGGGGCTCAGTAAGATTAGAATATCCGTATGTGTTTTCCCAAATGGTCTGAACCTCTGGCCAAACGTCGGTAGAGAAGTTGTGGGGCAAAACTTTACTAGGTTCAATTTTCCTAGTTAGTCTGTCTCCTTTTTCTCTAACACCAACGGAAACTGGCAAGAAGTTCTCATGTCTGAATCCAAAGTCACCACTGTTGCAAATTTCAACGGCAGAGATTCTAATTTCAGGACTGTAAAGGGTAGAGCATCGCTCAAATCCCTGATCGAATCCATCGTCAAAGCCGTCAGCGTCCTCAATGCAAGAAGCTTGCGTCTTGAAACTAAGGGTGCAGCCAGATGATGGGATTTTTGGGTACTCAGCAGACCATGTATACTGGGCACCATTGTTAATTCTAGGTTTGGAAGAGTACATAGTTGGGTAGTTGTCACCAACAAACTCGATATCTTCATACTCGCAGATTAGATTGTCTTCTTCATCTCTAAATTCAATCTCATAGATCTTTTGCTTAGAGTTAAAAGCCTGTGCGTTAAATACGACGTAACTCTCTGTGAATGACACAGACGGTAGACTCATACTAGTCGTGTATTTTGTATGGTCTGAGTCATCAGAAGACTTAATGAAGCCCTGGTAAGAAAAGAGAGAATCGGACTGTTTTTCGTGCAAATGGTAGTCACCCGCATACACACCTTCGTCTATTAAAGAGTAGAGATCAAGACTTAATTTTTTTAAATAAATGTTCTCTTCAGTCCTACTTATTATCCTATAACCATCCCTTGATACTAGAGGGCTAATTTGATACCCTTCCCAGTTTACCTTCTCTAAATCTTGAGTGGGGTATAGCTTGTCATAGCAGTCGTTAGGTCTGAAATCGCCAGCAAACTTAGCAGCCTTGGCCTTTATTTCAGCTTGGGCGACTAGTTCTTTGCTCAGATTGAAGATTTGACTTAGGTGAGGTCTTAGCTTAGCCTTGCTGGTGAGAGCAGACTTGGCCGCAAGCCTAATCGACAATACAGCATCAACCTTAGCAGAACCCTTAATGGTAGGGATTAAGCTAGGTAGGTTGGTGTTTGTAGGTTTGATAGTAGCTACAGCTTTGAGTGTAGCTTTATTCTTTGACCTTATACTTAGATGGGCCTTAACCTTAGACCCAGGAGACTTTTTAGTCTTGATTGGCTGTAGACAGCAATTCATACCGATTTCCTCTAATCCTGAATAACGTTTGACACTAGATTATACACCTTTTACTATATTCCTTCCTTCATGGTTCTAATCTGGTTTCTAACTTCGTCGGCAACTGCATTTCTAGCGGCCTTGGAAACATAATCTAATAAATCTGGACCAGTAACATTTAATGTGACAGTCATAGGATCAACCTGAACATGAATCTTTGAATTAGCAAGCTTCTCTACAGCAGCAGATAACTTTTGAGTAGCCTCTAAGAAGATCTTAAAGTTTTTCACATCATTGTCTGAGAAGTAAGAAGGCGTTGGGCCATCAGATCCAGTAGGGGTTGCCCCAGTCGGTACTCCAGAAGGACTAGCCGCTCCAGCTTCTCCAGTGGTTGCAGTAGTTGCGGTAGCAGCAGCAGCGGAAGCGGCGGCAACAGGGGTTGGGGCGACTGGAACTGGGGTTTCAGGAGTAGTTAGAGTTTTTCTAACGTCATCTTGGAACCTTTCTCCAATTCTTCTAGTTACCTCTTCTCCACCTCTAACAGCAGTTCGAGATACTCTATTTTGTGCTCCAGATAATTGCTTTAAGTTTCCACCAAGTCCTCTTGTTTCTGCGTTGATTCTTTGCTCTTGTGGGCTATTTCCACCTACTGACCTAGCAGCAGATCTAGCTTCCTCTGCGTCAAACCCTCTCATTTTTAGTCCAAAAGTTCTAAGGTTTTCTTGAAGAGAACCAATATCTTGCCCATAAAGACTGGTTACGCCAGCCCCTTTTTGAGACTGTACGTCATCTAGGGCCTCTCCGATAGCACTAGCACCAAAGAGTCCAATAAGTCTGTCGTCTCCACTAGCAGCCGCAGCGGTAGCACCCACAGCAGATTGCTTCTTAAAGAAGTCTGCAATGTCGCCCTTAATTAAACTGTCGATAGAGTCTTTTTCAAGCTTGTTCTTTCTTCCGATAAGTTCTAATTCGTCTTGCTTGGCTTTCACTGTGTCTCTAATAGTAGAAGTCTGTTGTTGCATAGCCTTGTTAAGATCATTGATGGTATCTTGCTGCTCTGCTAATCCTGATGGATCTCCGTCAAACTTACCACTACTAACGTCAGACTGTGCCTTATTAAGAGCGTTTTCAATCTCAGAGATATTCTTAGAGAAATCTTGTGGTCCAGAAATCTCTGCAACACCAGCCTCTTTGTTTAATAGGTTCTGCCTTTGGATAGCAACGTCTGTATCAGACTTAGCCTTTGGACCTCCAGCACTCTCAATAAGCTTGTCCGCCTCTTGATTTAAGTCTATTCCAGAAAGTCTAACATTAACTAGTTCATTCTCAAGTTCAATTTGCTTTTGCAATCTTTGAAGCTTGAATGCGTCAAGCTTCTGAAGGGCGGCACTAAAGGCTTCAAGAGTTTTAGTACTAGCCTTCAATAGAGGTTGAAGCTGTTCCATGGTCTTGCGTCTAGCTTCTTCAAGTTTAGCCGGATCGACAACCCCACCAGCGCGACCAGCTTCGGCAATGATGTTAGACCTGAACAACTCTTTCATCTGCTTACCAAGAGTCGAATCTTCTTTTCCACTCTTTGGATCGAATCCTGTAGCGGCGTTGACGATAGTCGAGAACTTACCAGCAGCATCACTAGCCTTTGTATTAGGGTCTAGACCTGTAACTTTAAGATTAGCAAAGTCTTGACTAACCTTATCAAAGAGCGTGTTAGACTCTTGTTGGAATTTAGCTTCTTTAATTACTTGCTTAGCTAGTTGGCTGTCATCTGACTTCTTAATACCAAAGCTTTTCAGACCACTGTTAACATTCTCAGTAATAGCAGAGTTAGCCTGACCAGAAAGACCAGTGTTTGTCTTTGCAGCCTCAATTGTATTAAGATTAGCAGCAAAACTAGAAAGCGTACCGTCAGCCATTCCCATTGAATTTTCCAATGTGACTGATGCGGCGTTTAACCTTGAAGTACCAGCTAGAGAAGCGGACTCGGCTTGAACAATCTGATTGCGAAGTGCGGTAAGTTCATCTTGAGTATTGATAGAAGCTCGTAAAGAACTTATCGTATCTTCATATTGCTCATTGGCAATTCCCAATAGTTTCTTTTCGATTGCTTTTTCAGCTATTGTATCTACCCCGCCCTTTCCGTCTAAATCTGCTCTTTCTGCTATTTTGGCTTTTCTCTCCTCAAACTCTGACTTGGTATTTTGTAGAAGCGTATTTCTAGCGTCTCCCTTTTCAGCGACAGTAAGTTTGTCGTTATCCTCGATAGCCTCTAAGGTTTGAATCTTAGAACCACGGTCTGTAATTAAGTTAGTTTTGAAGCCCCTCTCTTCTTCATCTGTGACCTGTGCTGCAATTTGCTTCTTCTGTTTAGCAACAAGGGCTCTACCCTGTTGAATTTTCTCTAGTTCTTCTGCGGCATCTTCGTTAACAAAAGAAGCAAAGTAAAGACCAACTTCATAAAGAGAATCTAAGACATAATCAGAAACAGTTCTGAATCCACTCTTAATGCTATCTCCAATGGCAGACCAGAAGTCCCCACTAAACACAGCTTTGAATCCATCTCTAACATTTGCAACGGCGGTTCCGATAGCATCTGTTACTTTTTGGAAAGTACTTCTTCCATCATCAACCTTAGAAACCCTTTCGTCTGCTTCTATTTTTGACTTCTTGAAGAACGCACTATCAGAAGCAAGGGCGGATTTGTTTTGTTGGCTAAGTAGATCGTTAATATCAATGACGCCCTTAGAGAAATCAACAAGTGATTCACTAGCTTTTTTCAAAGCGTCTTCCATAATTGCGGTTTCAACGCCAGCTTCACCTGCAAAGTCTCTATTGTCTCCAGAGGCAGAGTACAACCCACCGCCAATACCGCCAACGACAGCACCAATGGCAGCACCACCAACAAGACCAACAGGAGTGAAACTACCAATAGCAGCACCAGCAGCAGCACCACCTAACGCACCATTACCAACACCCTGAGCAATTCCACTAACTCTTCCGGCTTGTGCGGCCTTGGTAGAGTTCGATCTAAACGAATCATAATCACCAGACTCTAAGTTCTTTTCCGCCTTAGCAAGAAACTTAGTTTGCATATAATCAGCAACAGCAGATACAGCCTGTGCCAACGCTGCAATGCCAGCACCAGCAAAGCCCATAACTCCAGACAATCCGCCCATCTTACTGACAAGACCTTTGGCGGCACCCCCAAGACCTTTGAATCCATTAAGAATAGGTGAACGTGACAACTGTCTACCAAAGCGAGACTTGCCCCCAAATCCTGTTCGTGATCCAGCCCTTTTAGCTCTCTCTGAACGAGACAATGAGTCGCCCCTTCTACGACTAGAAAACTGTGCAGAATCTTGGATATCCTCTGGGTCAATTTCGTTTTCTGCCCTTTGTACTTCGTAGTCCGCCTTTCTAGCTTGGCTTTCGTAATCGTTTCTCTTTGTTTGCCTACTGATTCTTTCAGACTCGTGTCCAGCAATAGACCTATCAACACCAGTAATCTTTCTAGCTTGGGCGTGAACATTGGCTTGTTCTTGAGCTAACAGCTTCTCTTCCTTGGCAAGAAGAGCGTTCTTTCTCTTAATGATATTTTCATCGGCCTTAATGCTTCTTTCAAGCTTAGGGTTGTCTTTTGTGACTCTCCCTATTCTTTTAGAAGCTTCTTCTTTGGCTCTTCTTGACGCCCCTGAATTAGCAAGGGTTCTTCTATCTTGGGTTTGTCTTGATCTACTGTAGTTCTTAGAAAACTCTTCATTACTAGATATCTTTGCCCTTTTTCTAGCAATTCTATCTTGAACTGTTTTAATAGAGTCTTCTTGGTCGGAAATTTCAGACTTCTTAGAGTCAACATTCGCTTGATACACATCACGAGATGCAACAAAACCAGACTTAACACCTTGTGCCGTATCTCTCTTGACGACAGCCTGCTTAGCAAGCTCATCTTGTTGAGCCGCCTTGTTTATTAGATCATCTCTCTCCATTATAGCATTGCCCAAGATCGACTTTAGGTCTATCTGCCTATTGTCGTATCCTTCTTGTTCAATTTTAAGCTTAACTTCTGTTTCTTTTTGTTCTTTATCTGCTTTTTGAGAAGCCTCATATTCTTTAGCTTTCTTTAGAATTTGATAGTAGATAGCAAACGTCGTGCCGAATTTGAGAACAGCCTCTTGAATAGCGTTAAACTTGTCTGCTAGTTCTGACCCAGACTCAACAAGACCATTGATAACAGAGGTAACAGCACTAAAGCCAATACCAGCAGCAACCATCTTTCCGCTAAAACCATCTAAGATTCCACCAAACGAAGATGTTTGTTCTTTTTCTTCTTCTCTCTCAGGCTCTACAACCTTAGGGCCACCTGGACGAGTAGGCTTAGGACCAAGGGGAATCCTTGGATAGATAGCAGAAGTATTAGGATCAGAAGAGCCAGAACCCTGAGAAGGTAAGTCTCTAGTGAAGACAAGAACAGTCTTAGAAAGTTCCGCAAGGACAGGATTAAGACCTGAAAAACTCTTAATCACAGAATCAAACTCGTCTTTGATATCTCTCCTGTTTCCAACTCTGTCTCTCTTGCCTCTAAAGTTAAAGCTATCTTTTTTAGCAGACTCATTTCCAGTGGCTAGATAACTAACCCCATTAGAAACATACCCACCATTAAAGGCATATAAAGGAGAAGGACCAGTAGGTTTTTTACCCTTGTTCGCTTGAGATAAGAAGTTTGGGCCAAGAAGACCGACGCCGACATTGTTAACAACGAACTCACCTGGAGCGAGCATAGCTCTCTGCGTGTCTCTCCCTCTTGCTGGGAACATAGGATCAGACCCATCGTACTTCTCATTGCCAACCTTTCCGCCAGCATAAAAATACGAAGGCTTTTTGAAAGACTTCTTTCGTGGGACTTTAGCAATCTTCTCAGAACTCAACCCAGCAAGTCCAGGGATATTTCCATCACGCTCTACAAGCTTAGCCAATTGAGCCAAGCCCTTTTCTGCACTTGTTGTGTGTACAAGAATAGCCCTTGCGACTGGGACGGTCTTAGCCATCAGGTCGGCAAAAATCTCTTCGTTTTCTAGTCTGTACGATATTTCGTCAGCAGAAGCTTTTTCTTTTTGAAGTTGCTTCTTTAGGATGGGCTTTAGCTTCTCTGTAATAGCGTTTTGAAAAGTGCCACCTTGACCGCTTGCGTATTGACTAGACTCAAAATCAATACCAGGGGATCTCTCCCCCATTCTTCTATCTACTTGGTGTGCTGTTTCATGAGGCACTGTAAACTTGTTGGTTCTACCAATAGCAACCCCAATTCCTCCATCTGGGTATGTAGCACCCTCTAAGCCTGGATCGCTTTTACTTATGTCAGCAATACCTTCCTTAGCAATGCCTTGGAACATGGCACCCCACTTCTTCATACTGTCCAAGAAATCCTTCATCACCGAATCAGCTTCGGCAAGGCTAGATAAGACAGAAGAATCTTCATTTCTATCAAAGCTCTTTTGAATTACCTCAGACTTCTTCATACCAACGCTTCCGCCTTGGTTAAATTGAGGAATTTCTCCATGCTTATTCAGATAGTTTAGGGCACCGAGGCCTAGCTTGGAGGCAGAAGATTTCTTGACAACAAACTCTCCAGTTTGTGCATGAATAAGAGTATCATCTGGACTTCCAGCTACACCATATGGAACGCCACTCTTCTGACCGATACCTCCACCTTCGGAGAAGCCCTTAGGACTAGCAAGATTCTTAGCAACGTTGCCAACGAATCCAACAGCAGTCTTAGCAAGCTTGATGCCAGCAAATACGCCAAGCAGTGGGATAATGTTTTTAAGTGCGTCTCCGACTTTAATCAGAGCAGAAAGAAGTCTAATCGTAGAGTCAGCCATAGCCTGGAATACAGGACTATTATAGATCTCTCTGACAAGAGCTAAGAATTCTTGCTTAACCTTTACAATACGAACAGCTAGAGAAGCCTGGGCAGCAAGAGCATCCTTAGTTAAGCTGTCTTTACCACCCTTTGCGACATCAAGGGCATCTTGGGCAACCTTGAACTGTTGCAACAACGGAATAACTCTACCAATTTGACGGAAACCAGCGATCTCTTCGGCAACCTTGATAAACCTAGGATCTCCACCTTCAAACTTTCCGAACTCTTTGTTCATACGTCTAATGGCTTCGTAAGGGCCTACAAACTTGCCCTCAAGATCTCTAAGATTTACACCCATCTCTTTTAAGAAGTCTAGCGTTCTAGGTCTTTGTAACCTAACGAAGATTGTTCTCAAGCCGGTAGCAATAGACTCGCCAGACTCTCTAGTTGTCGATCTAATCGAAGTGAATAAAGCAAGTAGCTCTTCTAAACTACCACCAGAAGCTTTGAATACACCACCAACCCTACGAACAGCGGAGATAAGGTCTCCCGACTCAACGGCAAACTTACCAGAAACGGCGTTAATAGAACCAAGTTGCTCTTCAAGAGCACCAGCACCCTCTTTGAACTGGTTAAAGATAGCAACAGCACCCTCAGCGGTCTGGGTAATGTTCTCAAAAGTAGGGGCAAGCTCTGACTTAGCTAAAGCTTCAAGGGCAGTCTTGGTCTCGTCAGCAGACAAACCAGCCTGCGTAAGAATTCGGGTAACACCCAATAGAGAATCAGAAGCAACGCCGAACTCGGTTGCTAGTCTGGTAACTTCGTCAGATAATCCAGAAAGCTGTCGTAAGGTTTTCCCAGAAACTTGAGAAACCTTCAACATCTCCCTTTCAAAGCTAATAGCTTCACTCACAGCACTAGCCAGACCTGTAGTCAAAAGACCTACAAGACGAGTAGCGACAGAGTATGTAGCAAATCGTTTCAAAGAAATCGCAACGGTTCTACCTAGGTCTGCGGAAGCCCTTTGGGCTTTTCGCGTAGCCTTGGTTACTTTGTCTACGTCTGACTTTGCACGAGTGGCCCCCCTGATGTTAACATCTAGGTTAATATCACTGAGGCCACCCTTAATTCTTCGTCTAGCCTCAGCCATATTAGCCGGGCCTCGAATTTGCAACTCTGCGATTAGTAAGAACTTATCTGACATGTTTTTTATCTCTCTAGGTAATTAACCGCATACTATCCATCTACTATCCAGCTTCTACTGTTGGGGGAGCTTCTGCTTCTGGAAGCTCAGGAGTAGGCTCAACAGCAACTTCTGTCGCTGGGGCTTCTACTGGCTCCTCTGCGACGGGCTCTTCTTCAACCTTTGATTCCTTCGGTTGAACAGTTTGTCCGTCGTCGTCTGTGTAAACAACCTCCATATCTAAGAGGCCGTCTTCTGTGAGACTATTTCCATCTCTGTCTACTCTGGAGCCGTCTTCGGTTACATAGTAGCCTTCTTCGTTGATTAGTCTGCCTTCTCTGTCAATTAGATGACCAGACTTGTTAATAAGCCTCAACTCGTCATCTACAAGTCCAAATCTTAGTAAGAACTGGTTTTCAGGCAGTTTCTTAGCATAGTCTTCCTCAAGGGAATACATTAGCTGTGCGAGAGTAGCTGCGGACTCATATGCAAACTCTTCGCCACTCTTTAATTGGTAGTCTTCATAAGAATTATACACCCTTGTTCCATCTTCATTGAACGTGCATTCTGATACCAAGAAATCAAATCTAGCGTTGTCGGCCATAGATTCTGCGGTATTAGACTCGTATGACTGTCTTTCGGAGATAAGGGCCGAATACCTATTTCGCAATTCTTTCATCTTAATGGCCTTTTCTCGGCCCTCAGACAATGTCATGGTCTTGCGATCTTTGCCGCCTCGATAGATCTCAACTTCAATATCGTTGATTTGCTTAGAAATGTCCTTTTCTTCTTCCTCTTGGGCTTCTGTCCAGACTCCGTGCTCTTGAAGGAACTTTTTAAGTTTTGCCCTCACCATCAAGCCTTCATTTAGGCACTTCATGAATTCAGCAGAGTAGATTCTCTGTGCGTGCTGAGACACCTTTGATCCTGGCTTCTTAACGAAAAATTTGTTTCCTTCAAACTCGAATTCTCTTTTATCTGTCATCTTGTTGTTCCTTTTTTCTTAGTGTTTGCTTAACGGGTAACGTCATTGTGTAACGATTCCAATGTACGTCATATTGAGCCAACTCGGCATCAATGTTTCTAGCCTGAGTGTTTCCTTTATCCAGAATGTCAGACCTAATCAACTGAAACAGGCGTTTCATTTCCTGTCTTTCTTGAGACAACTCTTCTGAGTCGTCGTCTTTCCAAAGAAATCCAAAGTGATCTTCAACTGAGCTAAGTGCCCCAATCATAGTGGTTTCAATTTTCTTCTTGAGAATCTTAGCAAGCCTGTCCCTAGAACTGATCTTGTATTGGTCCTCTCTCTTCTTTTTATAGTCAGCGTGGTCTCGGACCATCTTCGCTGTCTTTTCATCCATCTTAACCTCCAAACTTTCCTTTGAATTGCTTGTTCTGTTGAGCAACATACTTCAACTTTTCATCATGGAAGGCACCTTGTCCGACGCCGCCCTTAGTCTTAATCAAGTTTTCTCGTTGTTTTTTGACAACCTTGCTGTGAGTATTGTTCAAGCTATCAACTTTTCTAAACTCATCAACACTCTTAACTACAGAATATACCTCTTGGGCATTTCTAATCTTCTCATTTTTAATAGATCCATCAAGATCTTGTTTTGCTTTGTCTTTCTCTCTCTTTCTTGATTGCTGTATGAACCAGCCATCTAGTAAATCGTCGTCGTCAATAACATACTTATCTGGACAATCCATAGACTCGTAAACATTATCGTACATCTGAGACCAAGCCAATAGTGACTTTTGGTTTATGGTCAAGTCGAGGTTGGGCTCATTAAGAAAAAGAGGGCTAGAAGTATTTGTTCTCGTTGCCCATATTGTTCTCCAGGGCTCTGACCTTGCTAAATAACGAATCATAGAATCTTCTATGTCATTAAAAGCAGAGAATTCTGCGGAAACTTGCTCAAGAGAAACTTCTGCAAAGTTGTATTTCTGGCCGTCGCAAAAAGTGTTGTTCTCTACTAAGAAAAAGGACTTGGCCGATGCGGCGATGCCATCACAGGTGGTGGCGAAATAGAAGTGCTTCAATTCGCTTAGTTGTTTAAATCTTCTTTCTAGTGCTCTTATTTGATTCTTGATAGAGTTTAGGGCCATTTGGTTTCTTCTATTATCATAAGCAGACATCTTGCCATCTTCTAGCTTTTCTTTAATCTTTAGAAGCTGGTCCTCTTCGTAATAGGACCATAGTTCTACTTCCATCATCCATTGAAGAACTTCGTCTTGAGTTTTCAACCCCTGAGCAATACATTCGTCATATACTCGCCAGTATTCTTCGCAACAGTCCAAATGTCCTTGAATAGTGGGAGGATTGACTCTCAGGGTTTTTCCCTCAACTTTAATTGTTGTAGAACCAGAGCGTATACGATAAACTAAAAGCTCCCTATCGTTATATTCCATGGCGGAACCTAAAGATGGGAGCTTTATCGTTAATCATTTTGAATCCTGTGTCCTAAGTCCTGCGGCTTGTTTTAAGCCCAGTTGACGCCAGTGTAGCCTGCGTCAGATTTGAAATCGTAAAAAGTGTCTACGTCTGCTTGTTCCTTGACAGAGTAGTTGCCGACAATTGGATCTTCTGGGTGTAGAACTCTCAAGTCATTGAAGTTCTTGTAACTGTAGTTCAGAGAAACGTTACCACCACCAGCGTCACCGCCGCCGTAAGATACAGATTCCAGTCTGTTCTTCTTACCAAGGTCAAAACAAGTACCATCGTTAAGGTGGATCTTGATTGTCTCTTCTATCGTGTTGTTTCCTTCGCCCTTCGTTCCGATAAGACTAGGGTCGCCATTCTCGTAGGCGTTAACAAAGTCACCAGAGATCGCAATAGCTTCTAGGTCACAGGTAACTTCAACTGGGAAGTTAGGTGCTCTAGTGTATGGACCCTTTCTACCCAATTCGTTGATATCTTCTCTCGAAGTATCGGTTGAGATCGAGCAGTTTTGGAAGTGAACCAAGTTGCCGCTAGTAACAAAGTCAAAAGCGTTTCCAGGCTCACCATTAGGTCTAACTCCGTACACAGACTTGGGGAAGATAGAACGGTCAATTCTAACATTCTCACGTCTTTGAACACCACCAAGGAATCTGGTAGCTGGACCAGCAGCAGGATTGGTTGGATCAGTGTCAAGAGCAAGAGGCTCGTCTTCTCCAGTGAAGGAGTCGTAATTGATACGATACTCATCTTCTGGCATTGTTCCGCCTTCTCCAAAACCAACTGGGTTCGAGTTAGTGGCGTTGTCATTGTGATAAGCGATCATGTGGCCCTGTGCGTACCACTCTTTGTTGTTACCAACTAATGTTACGGACTCTGTGGAGTTTCCGTCAACAGGTAGTGTGTAACTGATGCTGCTGACGTACATACCCGAAGTGTAAACTTCAACTGGGGCAATACCAGAAACAACGTCTTGTTCGTCACTGTAAATACCTAGCGAAACGCATGAGCGATCCTTACTTCTAGCAGTAATGTTAGTACCGTTAGACTTTGGTGTTGCTAGGTGATAAACTAGGGCGTAGCCGTCAATTACCTTTTCAGTAGTAACTTCTACGTCTGGCAAACCTTCGATGTTCTCGAAAATCTGAATCATACCTAGCTCAAAAACTTGTTCTAGGTTGAATGTGGTATTGATACCAACACTCTGAGCACCATGAACAACCTCTATTGGGTCGTTTGTGAAGCATGGTTTAATACCAACCGCTTGGCAGGCATAGAAAATTCTATTATTCTGGGACATTTGGACTCTCCTTTTGGATTCTGTTCGTTATCTAATTATACACAAAAAACGCTAGATGTCGTGCTTTATCAATTCTACGTCCATTTTCACTGTGGCTCCAAACAACGTGTTTGCCTCCATTTTCATGTCACTTGTCTTGAGATTGCTAAATCTTAGCTTATACCTAGGATACTTAATCACTAGATCTCTAAAGTTTAAGGCCCCAGGAGTTGGGAATCCTCTGTGATCTATAGGGAAGTCGCCGTTTTTAGCGATCTTCACACTATCAAAGGTGAAAATTGACTTTTCGTTCTGATATGACACTATGTCTACCATTCTATTACGAGTTGGTTCGTCTCTAGCGATACAGTGGAAAAGAACCATAGTCTCCACTAACTGTCCACCGCCCAGTTCATAGCCGGTCATTTTGTTCCTACTTACGACTTCCACAGCCAATACTGGCAGCTTTATCGTTAGTTCAGGGGGAAGTTTATCTCCCTCTGTTTGTACTGATTTCATACCATCAAAAGAATTAGCGTATTCGACGTTAATCCACTTGTGTGCGTGTTCTACCTGAACTTTGCTGATTGGATCTTGTGCCATATCAAAAATCACCCTACCATTGTAATAGTCAATGTGATAAGGGTTTGTTGTATTGTTTAGTGGCAAGAATGTGTCATTTAGATATATGCCATCTGCAACAATTGGTGCAGGAGTATATCCAATGCCAGACTGCCATACCCAGTTAGGGCAATTTCCTTCCCAGGCTCTACCTATAGGGATGCCTTTAGACTCAGAATGATTCAACAAGCTAAGGTCTTTACCCTCTCTGTCTAGCTCTCCAAGTGTCACGTTGAAGAAGTTGCCCTTTTGAAGCAATCCCCAGTCGAAGAACTCAACAACGCCATCTAGTATTTCATTACTAATAGTTGGATCATGTACGCTGTTGAAGCCTTTAAGGTTAAAAATATCTTGATTCATTGTTATGACTTAATATGACGTTTGAAAACTTCTGAAATCTGCTGTTCGTTCTTTTTGCCAGTTAAAGCCCTGGTGATAAAGTTGTCATCCTTGGTTCCTGCGTATTTTGGAGGAACCCTCCAGATGCCACCCTCTGTCATGTAACCACCTTGTGAGCGACCACCTCTTCTAAAGTTGAACTTGTAACCAACAACAATGACGCTAAAGCCTTCTGTTAGTAGCCAATTTAACCACGGCAATTCTGTGCCAAGTTCTGTTCTTATAGTACCCTCTGGTAAAGAAAGTAGGTCCACAAAAGTAGCAGGCATGAATTTGGCAGTAATACCACCAGCTAGTGTTCTCTTGTTTATTTTGCTAATATCCAAAGAGATAGAGTTAACCATTGCTACAGTAATTGCGTTAACGGCGGCAGGTCCAGTTCCAACCGGGAGACCTAATTGGGCACCTAGAGAGCCAATACCTCCATCATTGTACATAAGTTCCTGCATTTCTGGTTGAGATTGAATCCACCCAGGAATCAATGCTCTTATATCTCTTATTATAGAGCCCTTCTTTCTGAACAACAACTTGTTTATGTAGCCAGCGACAGCCCCAAATACTTTGGACTTTAGCTCTTTCTCTGTTTCTTTAAAGACTACGTTAATCATTACTGCACTTGTTCCCAGATAGAAGAGGAGTACTTGTCTTTAGCAAATCCATAGGGAACAGGCTTACTTACTCTAGTAAATATGTACACCTTTTGAAACTTATCCGTGAACTTAATTTTGATCGCTTGAGAAAGCTTTTCTGCATGTTCAAGGTGTGTTAACATCATAACTTGGTTTTCAGGCACCTTTGTTAGACCGTAGACAGTGTACCATTCTTTGGCATCCCAGTAAATTCTGATTTTGACCTTCTCGGAAGTCTCCGTCTGAGAAATGGTCTCATCTTGGAAGTCGTATTCTAGGTCGCTCAGACGCCTCCTAGAGTTGATTGAATTGGTTTGTGGTATATTGTTCGTAATCACCGCTGGAGTCGATTGTGAAGGCCCTGAGTAGACCACATCGCAATCTACGCCGAATGTCTCGTAGGCCTGTTCAACCAAGCAGACCCATTGAGCCATCGCTTCGTCGATTACCTTTTGTGGAATTTTGCAGGGATTACTCATATTTGGGCTCTTTAAAAGAAAATAAACATTTTGTGGTTGTCGGTTTGGTCTTTGCTAGCTATAATGTCTTTAGACATAAAAGTTCTAGTTCCTTATTCCTTCCATACTGGATAAGAATCAAGAGATTCACAGAACTGAAAGCGGTGCAAGAAGAAAGCACCGTTTGAGTCTCAAGAATCAAATAGATTCAAGGGCTTACCAACCACCTACATAATTGCTCTCTTTAATTGCCCTATTGTGACCACCCTGTTCCTCTGGGCCTTCTGTTGACTTGTCCCCCACCGCTTGTTCAGGGGTTGACCCTCTGGCAACAACGACAACACTTCCGCCATTATTTGTGGCAGTAGCTTCGTCGTGTTTGTTTTCATCTTTTGCGTTTACGAATGACATTTTCTTAACCTATCTTGTTTTTTATTTGAACTATGCTGACACACAGTAAGCGGATTGAGTATACAAGCACTTCACATCAAAAGACACTCCCCTTACAGGCTCTATTGAAAAGAAGGCGACATTTGTTCCGAACATAGGATTTTGTTGTAAAAACTTAGTATAGTCTAAAATGACTTCTCCATCACTAAGGTTAAATTTATATTCATTAAATCCAAGTACGTTGTCTTTTAATCCTAACTGATACGCATTTGCTGGTGCGTTATTTTCCCACCAAGCTTTAATAGTTCCAACTACGTCTGTGTCTGTTGTGCTTAAATTGCCTACTCTTAGTTTTAGCGTAGTCCCAACTCCTGTGGTGCTACTTCCGGCAAACTGAAACACAACCCTTTGCTGTAAATTGTTTGGCTTAGACTCTACGTGCAATAAAGATGGGTAGTCTGAAACATTAGATCCAGTTCCCACCGCTGGTATGTCTGTGTATACACCGGAACTATTATATCCAATAGCCCTTATTTTTGAGTGTTGAACGACCCTGTTTGAACCACCAGAACAAAAGACGGCACCGGCAGAGTCTATACCTTGTGCATAAGTGCCTCTTTCTATTGTGTCTTCCTCTGAAATTGTAGACCAAGATCCGTCTCCACGCCAGAATGTGAGGACACTTGCGTCAGCACCCCCGTTAAGCTTGGTTACTGGTAGGTTGCCACTGATCTCTGAGAATTCGTGGGTGTGTGCGTTTGGGTTTCTGTCATCTGATAGTCTTGAATCACTATCGCTGACATATCCAGATAGGTCTGGGTTTACTGTGGACCAAGAGCCATCGCCCCTCCAGAATGTGGTGCTATCTGCATTAGATCCACCATTTAGATTCTCTACGGGCAGATCTCCAGAGACGCTAGAAGAAAGATCAATCTTGCCCCTAGTAATTTCTTGACCATTGATTGTTAAGTACTGTTCAGATCCAGTAAGAGTTACATTTACTGAGTTATCTTGCCCTGAGGCTCCTACTCCTAGATTGAATCTAGCAAGGGAGGGGTTTGTTAAGTCTGAAAGATTGTTATCTTTAACAAGGTATAGATTCTCTTCCGAAGCTAATTTGTCAAGTGCTTGCCTAGCGTTTGTAGGGATAGAAGACCAGTCTCCAGAGTTACTAGGATTGTAATCAATCTTACTAGCGTCTAATGTTGGGAGGTCGTCAGAAGAGATGGGGCGAAAGTATGGATAGTCATCTTCACAGGGCTGTCCATCGCAATCGGCCATTGGGCCAGCTAGTACTGTGCTTGGGGCCTGTTTCTTAAAGGCTAAAATTTGATCTACTTCACCAGAGACATAGACTACTTCGTCTATTTTGGTTAAAGCTTCTAGTTCTGTCCTAAGGAAAGGCTCTGTTTGTTCTGTTGTGCTAGAGTCTAGTACAATCCCGCCCACATAAACTTGGGGGGCGGTAATTTTTTCGTCAAGCTCGATAGTGGAAGTTAAAAGCTTGTCATCGGCATATCTAAAACCAGGGTCTCCAGAGATAGAACTTTTGTCTGCCACTAGTGCAACCATATCTCCTGATAAGCTTCCATCTGAATGAATAGACCTAGTGGCAGTATAAGTAACATAGATCTCTTTAATTCCTTGTCCCCAGCTAATCGCGATTCCAGTTGTTGAGTCTAATACTTCTACTCTTTCAAGTTCATTATTAGTAGATACATACTTGCCAATACCAATCTCGTAATTGGAGTTGTTGGTAATGCAGTAGAAGAAACTGTCTTGATCTGCGTAAACAGAAGAAAACGTCCTAAAGCCAGCGACAGCCTCTCTCAAGATAAGGTTTCCCGTACCCTGAGTGTAAGATGTCTCTTTTACTCTGTCGTGTAGCTTAAACATTTGTTACCTTACAGCTTTGGAATTACCAGTGGTGTAGGTTGATCTGCTTCGTTCTCGTCATAGCCGTATAAGACTAGGTCGTTAATTTCGGCGTCAACGTATCGTCCTGCATCATTGAGTACAAGGAAGGTGACACTTGTTTTACCTTCGACATCAATTTCTCTAGACACCAAACCAACAGTGTTTCTATCAAAATCTGTATTACTCGATCCAGTAGTTCTTGAATTGCTTGAGCCAATGGCGGTGAAATTTGCACCTTTGAGTACCCCACTAGGAATAGTAATTTTGTATTTGCCCTCATCCAGATATTGGATAGCGGCAATGTTATGGGAAGATCTTACTACGGGAACACCATAGGTGCCCTGACCACTTCCATCGAAGTTGATCCAAGCCTTAGCGACGCCACGGCCACTTTGAATCTTCGAGTCGTCTGCGAACACGAATGTTCCAGATGTGCCAACATGAATGTCGTCAGCTTCACCGTTAGGTACAAACTTCAACCCTCTGTCATCAGAGCCAGCACCAGAAGCGTTGATCCAGTGTGGACCCATAGGAAGGTTCTCTTCCATTAGCCTTTGGCCGTTAACAGCTAAATATTGATTGTGTGCCCCAATGTCACCGTGCCTACTAGCTAGCTCGTCATGCTCAATTCCACCAGGGCCAGGATAAGCGTCGTATTGAACTTGACTATTTTCTGAGTTAGGAAATTTCATACCTGATTCAGCGACAAAGAATCCCCCGCCCTCTGCTAGAGAGGCCCTAACGTCATTATAGAATGGAAACTCTGCGTCGTGATCCCCACTGGAAACTATACTATTAACAGAGTCTACGATGTCGTATGTGTTCTCTCTTAGATCTTGAGCACTAATATTGGCCGAGTTGTTGTCGGCAAATAAGGCTAAAACCTCATCTAGCAGTTGTTGTTTTGTTTTTTGCATTTGATTTACCTAAAGTTTCTTCGTGTATCGTGTTGGTCGACAATGCCAATTCCATGAGGGCCAAAGATAGCTACTCCTAAAGTGCCCTCTTGCTTAAAAAGAAAGGCAGCTTCTTCGTATTTGTCACACAGGCTTTTGCTCATGTCTTTTAAAGTCTTTATAAGATCAGATTTATCCACTGTAATGCTGGATGGGCCGTCCTTCATTGAGATTTTACAACCAGAAGCAGACTTGCCCTCACTTGTAAGCAATATACACGCAGCCTTCAAGCAGCCTAGTGTTATAAAATCCTTATCTTTTTCTGGGTCTGGGATAATTTCTTGTGCTGATATCTGTATCTCATAATCTTCAGAGAAATCTATGTCAAAAGAGACTAGACTGGAGGCTACTAAGAATAACTGTAAAAACCTCTCATCTGAATATTCATACTCAGACGGATCAATGTCTCCAGTTAGGTGCCTCAAGGTTAAAACAACCATTTGTTTCCAACCTGAAAGATTTGCAGAAGAGGACGGAATTACTGGGTAGCTAGACCCGACTATTGCCTCGTCCCCTTCTATTCCTGCGTAAGACACGTCTTGAGAGCTAGAGTCGTCCCATTTTACTATTAGGGGCAAATCCTTCGCATCTATGTCTACAGAAGCGGCATAGGTTTCATTTTGCTCTGTTATACCGCTTGTTGTCCTAGCTAGATAAGTAGTACCATTAGTATTGAGAATGGTGTAACCTATTACACCTAAGAGGTCAGGTTGAAAACCTGTAGCTAACGGTAAATTTATGTTCATTATCTAAGCCTAATAATATCGCCTTCGTCTATAAAACTCTGGATAGCATCTAAAATTTTCTGATCTACCTCTAGCTTAGTATACACTTCTTCATACCCTACGGAGCCATCTTCCATCTTTTTTACAAACGTTCCTACTGGAACGCTATCCCAGTCTCCAAATTGGGCGATTCTTCTCTTTATAATTGGAGCTGTTGGCGTCATGAATACACAAGAGTTTCAAGGTCTATCCAAGCTAGGGTTAACGTTTCATAGGTGGGATTATTGTCTTTATTAGCTACAGTTTTGTTTACGCTTGCGTCAAACCTATTCACTTTCCATTTCCCAGAAGAGGTCTCTCCACCATAATAAACATAGTCTTCAGTTTTTAAATCTTCCAGAAAGACATAGGTCGATATATTTAGATTTTCTAATGTTTTTTCAACATTGCCCACTAGAAGAGCCCCTGTTTTGTCAATTGAAAACTTTGTAGAGCTGTTGATTTTTAAATCTATGAGGTTGCTATCAATTGAAGAGTTTTGATCGTCTACGTCCATCTTTATAGCGTCATAAGGTTTTTCAATATCGTCCCAAAGATCAGTCATATTATATATATAGGCCATTTTATTCCTGGGTATTTTTAGCGGCTATTTTTGAATATGTTGCGATTTCTTCAACTTGTTCCGTAGTAGGCACATTGTCTACCGCGGAAATGACCTCTGCTTGGTCTGTATCGGCCTGAGCCTTGGTCTGCAACAGACCGGTGATCCGCGTCAACAGCGTCGTCATGCCAGTACTGTCGGCAATTGAGGTAAGTGTTCGGTCAGTGTTCTCCCATATCTGGCCCACTAAAGATTGCTTTGCAATATCCCAGTCGTTGTCGTCATTGACAACATCGTTCGCGATACTGAAACTGATTTCAGCTGCGGTAGGCACATTGGCTAATGCGGAAAACGCAGCAATTGACACGTCAGTCTCTAGCGGGCCCGCTCCCGCTCTAATACGGATCTCATAAGCTGTTTCATCGTCCAGCCCCTCGAACACAAACAAGCCAGCAACCTGTGAATCGTCGCCATCGACCAACCCAGTAATCGACCAAGCATCTACTGTAAGAGGCACTGCGTAAAGCGTGTCGGTGCTGTTGGTGTGCCTGTAGTAGTCGGTGTAAGTTGTCATGCTGTTTCCAGTTCTTGAGAATCCGCCAGTGCTTTGTAGTCGTCAACCGACAGCACAGTGATCCCAGCAGGTGGGCTGCCGATCCAGCTTGCCCACTTGCTTGCGTCCAGAGGTTCACCTGAAGCACCGACGTTGTTGGATCGGTACCACTTGCCGTCGATCAGTCTTGGCTTGTGGGATTCACCGACCACACCCCATGTTTCCCATGTCTCTTGGGGAATGGGATCACCCTCTGCATCGACTGCATCATCAGGCGAGAACGGGCACAACGCCGTCACATCGTCGATTTCAAAGAACACGGGGTAGCCAAGAACATCGGCTCCCTTGCTCAGTAGTAATTGCACAATTTGGAGGGTCACCAAGCCAGTGTCTTTGATTCCGTGGACGGAAACCGTGTCCGATCCTTGCTTCTCATTAACAGTCAAGCCTCGTGTAGCACACACAACAACCAGTCCGTAGATTGCATCGTCACCGCCAAGTGCAGACGGCAGGGTAAGTGATTTAGGTCCGAAAATAGTGATCATGTTGTGTACCCGTTTGCGTGTAGTAAGTCGTCACCGGTTAACGGTGAGTCCGAAGAAAAGAATTTGTCATCACCATCTGATTTTGATTGAACAAACTTGGTATCAGCAGGGGCGACAGTCTGACGTGCGTCTGTTACTTCGTAAGCCGTCTCAGTATTGATCGCCGTCAATTCTGGCAAGGTGAACGGATTGAAGTTTAGGCGGCTATGCGGGTTGCCGAACTTGCCTGCTGCGAGTGTCTTTGTCAGTCCGTTGGCTGCGTTGTCGTTGCCTGGGATGCCGGGGACGAATGCAGTGCCATCCATGCGACCACCGTGATTGATGCAATGATCCTCAACCACATCAGTCGTGTTCGCCCATGCGTTGGCCAGGTTGGCGTTGATCAGTGTGCCGTGGTTACCGTTGCCGCTGGTGTCGTAGACTATTGGGCCGGAACCTTCTTGGAATGTTGAGTTCACTAGAACTTCATCATCTACCGTCAAGATTGCATAGGCGAATCGGCCTGGAATGAAATGTAAGTCCTCACCTCTCGCTCCAATCCGATAATCAACATCAACGAAATCGCCAGCTGTAGATGCGTCACCATCACCAGATTGTGATAAAGAAACTGCATTTCCATTAAACGCAAGCGTTGCTGTGCCTATTGAAGCGTCCCACTCAAAAACTGCCAAATGCCATGTGGACGCTAAGACCGTTCCGGTGGGTGAGTCAAAAAACACCCCCGCTTTTGGAATGAACCTAATAGCACCATCCGCTTTGATGTGAATTTCCAGGCTTTCCGAGTTTGAGTTTCCCAACGATTTTGATGAAAGAAAGTACGTGGCAAGGGAATTCGCAAAGAATCGAATTTCTTGTTTTACCTTTGAGTAGGTGCCTGATGTTTTTCCAAGTTTTCCGTGGGTGACATAGTCATCCACCCCGTCCAGAGTCAAGCAAGGCACACTCGATTGAATCGGCCTTGGGGCTTTGCTTGTGTACTGAAGATCGTTGCCGAGTACGTCGTTTGATGGGTCTGATTCATCGCGAGGGATGATGGGTGGAGAGTCAATCTTAGCTAAGCGAATGTTTTGGATAGACGCTGTATTGCTAGCCCCAAGCATCCTGAATAGGAGGTTGTTCCCTTCTGTTAATTCTTTAACAAATGAGTATGCCCCCGGCTCAGTGAAGGTTCCAATCTGTGATGAGGTTAACGAGTTAACCCCTAGGAAAACCTGAATCTCGCTTGACAATGAATCTATATCAAAACTAATCGAGTACGAAACTCCGATTTCTGCAATTGATGAGAAATCATACCTAGCAGCTTCGTAAGCGGGGCTTCCGTCAAATTCAATTGTCGTTTGTGATATTCCGATGTTTGGCCCAAAAACCCAAACGTCTTGATCAGAAAGCAGTTTGTTGAAATAACTGTACCCAACTTCATTGGCAGGGTTCACAAGGCTTGTATCAGTCGCATGGAATGTTGATTGCGTGATGTTCGTCAGCGTCAGATCATTTCCGTTGCCGCTGGAATCATAAGCAATTGTGCCCGATTCTTCGTTGCACCTATAGATACTTCCATTGCTCAGTGCCAGATAATTGAGCGTTCCTGCCGTTGCCGTGATTTCGCCTGTGTCTACTGTGAGCGATGATGTCCCGATTTTCGTGATGATCGTAGTGCCCGTGACCGACCCACCAACTAGCTTGTCGTCCGTTCCATCGAATAGGTAACCTCGTCCTTGTCTGGGCTCACGCCAATCCCCGTGCGATTCGAGGCTTCGTAGGTAGGTCGTACCGGGCTGGTACGCCAAGCCACCGTCAAGTGCGTATTGATTCAACTCAATAGCATCTAATTCTGGCAGTGTCTCTAAAATGTAAGGCGAGTCACGCCAAAATGTGTAGGGTGATGTGGGTTTGACGGTAGGTAGTGTTGCCGCTAGTTCTTGGAAGGTTTGCGTGGCACCATCAAGGTTGTCAATGAGTGCTTGCGTTTCAGCTGAGCTATTTGTCCCGAGCTTGCTCCGAACTGCTTCGGCATCATCACTATCTTCAATCGAAACTTCACTACCCAATCGAACTGGATCTGCGACTCTGAATTTCGGGTAAGGGTTGGCTGGCATGTTGGAAACCGGATTAGGCGGATTTGAGAGTCGGAGTAGGCTAGGAGGCTAGTTTGAAATTTTCTTCTATTTTATTATACACCATTCTAATCAGTTTTCAGAAATGATTTCCTTATTTTTACTAATTTTAATTTGTCTAGTGTAATTGCAGACGGGCTGTCCTTCATTAAACTTCTTCAATAGAATTTTCTAAGACAATAGTTTTGTAGCCTTTTACAGAAATTGGCTTGACTTGTCCAGTTAACATAAGTGGTGCCCACTGACTAGCTTTCAGAGGTGTGCCAGATATTCCAACGTTGCTAGAAAGATACCACTTGTCTCCAACCTTTTGAGGTTTGTGAGATTCTCCATGTGTTCCCCAAGTTTCCCATGTCTCTTGTGGTATTACTTCTTCGTCTAAAATGCTTTGCAATCCAATATTTTACTAGAAGGGCCTGAATTTTGATCATCAATATCCATTTTAACGCTAACATAATTTACATTGGAATCGTTCCAAGTGTCATCCATGTTGTTGAGATATACGTTTGTCATTTATGTCTCCTTAGTTTGGTTTGATTTGTAGAGAAATTGGCGAGCTATAGGCCCCCACGTTGACTCTGTAGTACAAGCCAGAAGAAACCAAGACCGCACTAGGCTTAGTGAAAATTACGTCACCGCTGTCGCTAGTTGCTGAAAACCAGTCTTCATTATTTACAGAAGCTTCTAATTTAAGATTAGTTGACTGTTCGACGCCTCCGGTAACAGCTAAAACCCATTCTGAACTTCCTCCGTTTCCAACCAAGACAGGGAGAGAAGGACCAGACTGTTCTATTTTTATTTTTTTCATTCTATTGTTCTCTCATACTGATCTTGTTGCCATTTCTGTCTACTACGAATATTCCAGAATTGTCTACTAGAAATCTAAAATTATGTGGAGTATTGTCTTGATCTATTGGAGATAAATAGTTGACGATGTTTTTTGTGAGTTCTCTAGTTATTGTTTTAACGATTGGCATTATATTATACACCTTATGATATTCTTTTACTTATTTTTTAGATAGAGACATTGCGGCCCCTATTGTTTGATCCATATTCCAGTATTTATAGGAGGCAAGCCTGCCCCCGTATATTAGACCCTCTTCTTGGTCCGCTAAGTTTTTATACTGCCTATGCGTCTTGTTGTTTTTCTGGGTGTTGATGGGGTAGTATCTTTCTTTCCCAGGTTCCCATTTCTGAGAAAACTCTCTACTAAGAACAGTGAGTGGGCTTTCTTGCATGTAAAAATGTTTGTGCTCCATCTGTCTTGTGTGATGTACGTGTTTTTCTGTGTAGTTTACTATGGCGTTGCCTTGGATGTCTCCTTTGCCGTAGATCCACTCAAATCTTAAAGATCTGTAGTCCAGGGGGCCAAACTTGTAATCAAAGTAGCTATCTAAAGAACCAGTATAGAGAGTTTGCTTTGCCATCCGCATCATGCCTTTTGAGAACTCGCAATTTAGCTTGATCTCAATGTTAGGGTGGTCAATCATATTAGCCACCATATTAGTATACCCCCTTGTTGGGATACCTTGGTGAGTTTTTACGAAGTAATTATCATCGTATGTCAACCTCACTGGAAGTCTACCAAAGATATTGGCAGGAACCTCCCTGGGTTCTACGCCCCACTGTTTGGCTGTATAGCCATAAAAGAACATTTCATAAAGCTCTTTCCCAACCGTTGCGAGTGCCGCTTCTTCAAAGTTTCTAGGGTTCTCGTTGGGGATGACCACATCTTTCAGCTTCATCTGTGCTTCTCTTGGGGTTGTGACGCCCCAGACTTGTTGCATTGTCATCAGATTGATTGGCAGAGAGTATAAAACACCTCCGTAACTGGCCTTAGTCCTATTCACGTAGTTGTTGAACTTTGTGAATCTGTTGACATAGCTCCAAATCTTGTCGGAATTTGTGTTAAAGATATGAGGGCCGTACTGATGAACCCTAATCCCACTTACTTCTGGCGTATGGCAGTTGCCCGCAATATGCTCACGCTTGTCTACGAGTAATATCTTTTTCCCTTCTTCTGCCTTTATCTGTGCAAAAGTTGCCCCAAATAGTCCGGCCCCGACGATTAAATAGTCGTACATTAGAGTATTGTCCTGTAGGAAGGTGTAAAGATTGCTTTCCAAAGAGCTTCAAATGCCCAGGCGTCTGTTGAAAGTATGTAGGCCTCCATGGCAAACTGTTTAGAGAGCAATCCGTAGTAGTGCGACCAGAACTTTTCTGTTCTGAATCTAATTAAATCCCTTGGGATCGCCCATGTAGCTGCGTATCCGTAGAAGTAACCAACGGGGCACGGGTTTTCAAATATTTTCTTCCAAGTCTGTTCAAACCATTTTCTGGTTGTCTTTTGGTCTCTATGTCCAAAGTAATCCATGTTTCCCATTCTAATCTCAAAGCCCTTATAGGTTGAGATCTTGTCTTTAGCAACCACATGTGGGAGTGGCCAGTCTGACTTGTATCTATGTGTTAGAGATGTAAGTTGATCGTAATCTACTTTTAACCTATCTAAGAAGTCAAGAGAATGATCGAATGGGTCTCCTTGGCAAACAATCGTTGTGTCTGCCAGATTCTCTCTGTGTTTTAGAAAGTGGTGTATGTAGGTGTGTGCTTCTCTTCCTACGTTTTCTAGCTTTACGATTTTGACCCTTTTGTCATCAAATGGTTTTAACTCTTCGCCCTTGTTGTATAGAACTATCGAATTAACAGAAGAGTCTACTTCATAAAGCCACTCAACATTTTCTGAGTACCTAGAGACAATAAGCTCTTTCTTATAGTTCATATTTCCACCTCACTACTGGCTTGGTGTCTGTATCTGTGGACAGCCTAAACCCATTGGGCTCGTCAACTGAATACAAAAACATAATGCAGAACCAATCGTTCTGTTCAGAGTTTGAGGGGTTAGTGAGACCTAGATTGATAACTTGTAGGCCGTCGTTCACTTCTACCTGATTGTTGTTTTCAAAGCTGCTTAGCTTGGGGCCATTGGAATTTCCATGTCTCCACATATTTTCCATGAAGCCCAGGTGGTCTGAACTTACACCATAGTAAGGCTTACACACCGTAAGCTCTTTCTGTTGGTAAGAAGAAGACATTGTGGAATAATTAGAAGCGTCAAGTTCTCTATTGCTATTAGTGTTAATAATAATAGACATCTCTTTTAAGTAAGACGGATTGATGTTTGGATATTTGTAAAAACAGTAGAGTGCCTTACACGTTGAGGACTTCTTGATGTCCGCATAGTTCAAAGACAAATCGTTTGAGATCAAGTCGCCTTCTAGGTAAGAGTTTGTTGTATATCCGTTGGACTTCACATCTTCAAATAAGATCTTCTCTGTTTCAGAGAAAACAAAACTCGCAGAAGGATCGTCTCCAGAATACTTGGTATTAGTTGAGAAGTTAGTATTTCTTTCTGTCAAGATCTCGATAAATACAAGCTCTCTGTCTGGAATATATGTAGCACCTGGAGTGTCGTCTCCTGGGTCGGTGTTGATACTTGCGTTAACTGTATATTCAACATCCGTATCTGGCAAGTCGATTAAAACTCTTTCGTTGTAAGATGGAGAAGAAACATCTATTTCTATTATGTCTACTGCTCCTTGTCTAACAGTGATTGTACATCCACCTGGGGTGTTATTGTACTCAGGAGTATTGCAAGCAAATCCTAGCTTTAGATTGGTGCCTCTGTAGTTAAACAAATTTTTACTACTATTAGAGGTGTCTAAATAAACTGTTCTATTTTGATTTGTTGCGTGGTTTCCTTGTATGTAATCTAACATTACCATTCCCTCTTTAAGTAGGTTCTTTCCGTTTCTGGTTGTCCGTTTTCAATAGACCAATACTTTGGCTCAAATCTAACTTCAAGACTGTTCGACGTTGCCGATCCACCAGGGGTCGTTCCGACAAGGGTTACTACACCATAGTCTTTGTCTTGATGCCAAGTCGGTAATTTTTGAACAGTTCCTATTACCTGTGTTTGGTTTGCAGGAATCATCACCCCTACGTTTCCGTGTCCGTCGTTGCTTGTAACGGTAAGTGTTACAAACAAAGGCTGGGTAATATCTCCACCAGATCTAGTCACTATGATATCTCTGTCGTCTTCGTAGTCAAATGCAGGCTTAGTAGATTCAATTGTTAACGTCACTGGGTCTAACTGTACCACAACCGTCGCTACGCTACTAGTAGCCGTAACTGTTTCTCCTTGGTTGTTTACAATCGTAACTGTATACGTTAGATTTCCAGGGTTAGCTGAAACTACGTTAACACCACTTCCAATCTCTGAACTATTCAATCTCCAAGATCGAGACTGAACAAATCCATTACCAACGCTTTCTGATCCTTCAAAGTTTGTGGCTGTTGTGCCATTAGATGGGGATATTGTTGGGTTTGATAAGAAGTAAGGAGTGTTGTCAACGATGTCGTATACCACAGAACCATTGCTGTTCGCAGTAACGGTTTGTCCGCTACTAGGATTTACAGCAGTAACAGAGTACACAAGTGTTCCAGGTTGGCCTACAGTGACGCTTAAACCAGTTCCAATAGAAGATCCATTTAATAACCAAGACCTAGATTGAAGGCCTCCGTTTTCGATGTTTCCGTCATTTCCTGTGAACGTAGTTCCAGTTGGGCCGTCTCCAGGTGTCATGCTTGGATTAACACTAAAATATGGTGCGTTGTTTACTGACTCAACTGTGAACTGCACTGGTGTTGTTCCAACCGTTATGTTCGCAAGTCCAGCCGACGTTCCCTCTATCAAGAATGATGTTTGAGATTGATTTGCAGCAAAGGTTACCGTAGAAGGTCCAGAAGATCTTCCTGAGTAACTAATAGACAGCGTTTCTGGTTGGCTAATGTCTCCACCGCTCCTTGAGCCATAGATATACATTGAGCTTCCAACAGAAATTACGCTTGAGTTTGGAACAAAGGTAAAGCTTGATGTTGAAACAACACTGCTAATCACAATAGGAATAACTTTTGACCCAAGCGTTTGGTGTATCGTTGAAATGCTTACATTTCCAGAGTTCTTGGTCAATACATTAAACACAGAACTGCTAACGCCGTCTGGAATAGTTAAAGACGAGGGCACTGTTGCCTTAGAAGTATCACTAGAGCTAAGACTTAACACCATAGGGCCTAGCGTTCCTCCAAATCTAGTAACAACCATCGTTACAGACTCTCCAGTAGTAACACTTGAAGATGAAGCTGAAATTGAATATCCAGTACTAGGATTATCGTTGTTTCCAGTTCCGCCTCCGTTTCCTGGGTCCGAAGAGTTGCCAGTGCTGTTGGTATTTCCACAGATGTCTGGGTTAAGCTGTGCCGCTGGTGACAGGTTGGTATCACCCATGTAAGAGTTGTTTTGTGCGACGGAGCCTTTCAACACCAAGTTTCCTTGTTGGTCCATATATGCGACAAGGTTGCCCTGCCCATTAAACCATTGTTGTAGGGGTGTTTCGTTATCTCCAAATCCAGCAGCAACTTCTAATACAGCACTAGGGAATACTCTAGCTCCACCACCAACAGAAACTCTGCCTGAGCAGTGGTCTCCAGCGATAACCCCTTGTACGTTAAACTTATTGCTCATCTCTCCATTGATAAGCCTATTGTTAGGTCTGTGGTCTGCTACAATCTCTAGGTTGTTCTCTCCGTCTACGTCTACTAAGGTGTTGTCACCCATAGCAATAGACTTAGAAGAGAACGAAGATTGTCCCGCAGAGTTTCCAATGAAGATAGAGTTGTCGCAATACTCTGAATGTTGTCCAGCAGAAGGGCCAATAAAGATAGAATTATCAGCATTGTGTGATTGTCTACCTGCGTTGTATCCCAAGAACACTGCGGCGATGTCGATAGAAAGGTCTGGGTTCTGCATGGTGGCTTGTTCGCCAGCCTTAGAACCTAGAATCAAACTGTTTGTAAAGCCTTCGATATTGTGACCGCCCTTAAAGCCGCCAACGAGGTTGTTGCAGTTCTTAGAGTTATCTACGTCTGAGTTTCTTGATACGACGATGTTATATCCGCCACCACAGTCAAAGAACATCTCAGGATTATCTGGATTGACAAACCTAGCAATGTTAAGGATAGAACTTTTGTAGTTTTCTCCAGAAGACTGAACCATAACGTATGTATCTTGATACATTTCGTCGCTTGGATCTAGTTTATCAAAGTCTACATCAATAATTCTACGGTCTGTTCCGCTTTCTGGAGTGAAAGAGATAGCATTGCCAGCTTCAAACTTAACACCATAAGAGGTGTCGAAGTAAGTGCCGTCGTTAAATTCGATTCTTGGAGTCTTGATGCCCGATTCGCTAATAACCAAGGGGTCGCTAGCGAAATCGTCAAAGTATCTAAAGTAGATGTTTCCAGAGCTTTCTTTTGTGAAGATCGTATCTCCACCAAGCTGGCCCATTCTAAATCTATCTAAGTTGTCTTTACTGACAATACCAAGGTCACTTTGGACATAAACATAACCCCTATCTTGAGGCGTTGGTAACTGCCCAGACATAAGTAAGTCTTCGTCGTTGTGTCCAAGTCTAAATTGGTTATAGAACGTTTGACCAAGGTCGTCTTCAACTAGGCCCGCTTCTGAGCCGATAAAGATGTTGTTCTGGCCGTAAACGATACCCTCTCCAGCCTTGGGGCCGATAGCGATATTGTTGCTGCCGTAATAAAGGTCTGCTAGGGCTCTGTGCCCAAGTGTTGTATTGTTAGAAAGGTAGCCCTGGCTCGTAGGATTTAATCTATCTTCAATAGACTGATAACCTACAAACGTATTACCGTAATCATCGTAGTAGACGCTGTCTGGAGCCATTTTGTCCCCAGAGGACATAAGCAAGTCAAACTCGTCGCCGTTTTCATTTCTGTAGAAGACAGAGTTTGGCGTGTCTGGGTTAGAGATCTTCCTAACATAGATAGTGCCCCATCCTTCTTTATCTTCTAATTGCCCACTTCCCTCTTGTAACGAGATAGCTGCATTTGCATTTCTATCTTTGCCCACCGTAAGTGTAGCAAATGGGTCTTGGTTGATACCAATGAGATCCCCGCTAACAGTCAGAGCATGGCGAACCGTATCACCTTCCTTAGTCAGAATTCCAAACCTAGAATTTTCATTTGAATAGTACATCTCTGCACCATTTGTAAACAAATTGTCTGGACTAGAAAGTTGAATCCTAGACGATACCTCACCAGTATGTCTAAAGATGGCATCGCCACTACTCTTCGTGTTAACAAGGGTCTCTGGTCTAAAATTCGGTTGGTCAGAAAAACCAAAAGCCGATCTGTCTCGCATCGAAACAAATTCACTTGTGGGCGTCTGAGTGCCTGCGTGAGACGACAGGACAAAGAATGAGTCATCTGTGTCGAAATATCTTCTCTTGAAGCCTGTGAGGCTGCTGGAGCCGTCGTATTGGCTAAGCAGGTTGTCTTCCATGAAGATGCCAGACTCTCGACTTACTGTAAAGTTAGCGTAGTCTCCGGTAGCATAGCTAATGTAGTCTGGCTTGTAGTATTCGTTATCAAAGGCGTTCTTGTCGCCCTGGGTGCCTAGTACAACCTTTTCATCAATAAAGAATCCGTAACAACCACCACCAACTAAAGCTAATGAGTCAGAACTCATCACTCTTTGGGTTTTCAATTGGTTGCCATCCATGATTTCAACACTAATGTTTGATAACCATGCAGATCTGGAGTATGCGTTTTCTGTTTCTGGACATTCCCAGTCAAGGTCTGGGGCTTTGTAAGTCCAAGAATAAGATCTTAGGTAGTCTGTTCCACTAGCTCTTACTACAAGTCCAGCACCATCAACGCCTTCGTCGGTAAGATAGGGCATTGTGTTGTTGTTTGAGTCTACGCCGCTACTAGCAAGATGGATCTGCTTGTCGTAGAATGTAGAGTCTTCAATGTGAACATACTTAACGTTTGTCAAGTCAGCTAGGCTATTGACGTGCAAGTTGTCTACATGTAAGTGATTCCAGGGCTTATCTTCTGAGCCTAGATTAAAAGTAGAAGCTTGTCGAGGATTAAAGTCTCTCCATGACTCAATAAAAGTCTCGTTAGAGTCAATTCCTTTGACGTATGCCTTGTTCCATGGGTAGTCGTAGGAGCCAAGGTTGTCTGTTCCACTATCGCTAACGGGAGTAATGTTTCCATTAACCTGTAGGGCACCCTGATCGTGCATATCGTCAGAGCCAACGACTAGAGTGCCGTTTAGAAGGTCTCCATAAAGAAGCGGAGCCATACCGTCGATGCCATCTGGATGATTACACATTCCAGATTCATCAATGTCGTGAGAGCCAAGGTAAAACTTGTAGCTATCATTGTCGTCAATGTAGTAACCAGCACCGTGGCCAATACCAACGTTAAAGCTGCCGTTCTTACTTCTACCCAAGGAGTGTTTGCCAAGGGCCACATTGTTCTTGCCGTCAAAGTTGCTACCAAGGGCTGAATAACCTAAAGAAGTATTCCCACTTCCGAAGATATTACATGCAGACGCATAAGCACCCACAGCGGTGTTTTGATCCCCATCGTTTGCACGAAGGGCAAAATAACCCACGGAAGTGTTGTATTCTACGCCTCTTTTTGTGGCAGACTCTTCTCCTAGATATGTGTTTCCAACGTCAATAGACGATAGATTAGCAGCAACAAGGTTCTTGTCTACTGATAGCACATGATTGGAGTCGATAATGTCAAGAAGGGCCGATCTAATATCTTCTGGAGACACTCGGCCCTGTTCATTATCCTCTATTTTTTCTTCTATTTCTGCCCTTAGTACGTTCTTGTCTTTGATCGGCATGGCTGACCTCTTTTAGCTTAGGCAGATTTCTAGGACAGTCGCATCAAACTTAGGTGCGTCTCCTTTTAAGACTCTTCTTGGTTCTTCGAGTTCGCCATGGAAAAGTAGATTGCCTGATCCGTGTACATCACTGTCAAGTACAGCAATACCAGAAACAGTACCCCAGGCTTCTCTACATGTGTCAAACACTAGTTGTTTAACATTGCTAATGTTTCCACCTTCGGTATAAGCCCAGTGGTCAGTCCCGTTGATTTGTGGGATGCAAATGTCAAGTCTTGAGTATCCAGTTTCGTAGTCATATACTCCAGACACGCCATCAATGACGCCGGATCTACTGATTGACTCTGGAACTTCTGGGATACTCGATCCATCCTGACTGTCTTCTGCAAGATCTGTGGTCAGGGCGATGGAAATGTTAGAAGGCAATTCTAGGGTTTGGCCATGAAAGAAGGCCTTTTGTACTCTTGATTGCAAATACTCTGATAGAGCGGTCATATATTGTCTCCCTCTGTGAAAATCCTATTTGTTTACATTGTATTATACACAAAAAAGGGCCAAGACCTAAAAAGATCTTGACCCATAATGGCTTTGTAAAAATAAAGAGTAGGGCGAACTAGTAGTTCTTAACCATCTTGCGTTGTCCACAGTCCCATATCTTAACCATATCGTAATCATAACCGGTAGATGCAGGGAATTTCATCCTGTGAAAGGTTTCTACGCCGTTGGTCCAGTTAAAGCTGGGAGAGCAGGACTCTTGGGAGAACCCTAGTTTTTCAAGATAGTCTCCAGAACCATAACGAAGATCTATAAAGGTCTGAAAACGATTGGGTTTGGAAATCTTTTCAAATCCAGATAGAAGCTTACTAAATCCGCCCACTATCGTTGTCTCTGGAAGTGTACAGAAACGGGACAGGTCGTAACCCTTTCCATTACCAAGCCTTTTAACCTGGAAGACGCTTAGGGCGATATTACCGTTCATGAGGGCGAATGTTTTACTTACAGTCTTGTGGCCGCCCATAAGATGATGTTCTTGACAGAATTCGTACCCTTCTTTATTGGTGAGTTCCTGAAAAGTGAGCTTTCTAGCATAAAACTTTACGGAATTGAGGCTGAGGGCGTTTATGATAATAGATTTAACAATAGGGAGCTTGTTTTCTATTTCGTCTGAGCGAAAGAAATATGACCGGTATCCATGTTTTTTATAAAGTTCTCTTTTTTGAAAATGATACCTTTGTCCGTCAACTTTTCTATTTATTTCTAGATTCTTTTCCGTGTGCCAATATAGCCCGTCGCATTCTATGAGTATATTGTTAACCTTAAAATCACAACTTTTACTTTCTACTTTAAATTGTTTCTCATAAGAAAGATCTAAGCTAATTATAAACTCTTCAATCGCACTCTCTAAAGAACTTTGAAACGGAGACATTTTAATAGCAGCGTCGTGTCCATACATTTTAATAAGATCTCTCATTCTAGTTATAGAATAACCAGTAATGTCACACATATCTTTTATACTAATACCTTCAAAACTGTATTCGTTTCCGTTATTTATTCGTGTTTGTTTAGATTTTTCCTTAATTTCCTCAGATTGAAAGTAATTATCAACGGCATATAACTTATTAGACATTATTCTTAACTTGTCTGCAAGTATTTTTTTATATTCTAACCCATATTTATCTATCATAGCGGCTTTTGTAGTTCTACCTCTATTGTTTTTAACTACTGAAAAATCTAGTTTTGTAGATTCTAAAAACCTTTCTAGACTTGTACTAGGAATATTTAACTTTTGTGATATCTTATAAGAACTGAAACCTTTAGATGCTAAATCTCTTATTTGATCTATATAGTCTTCGATATTGAAAGTTCTAAGTTTTTCTTTAACATCCTCTCTTTGTGCAGAGTTCTTGACACCATGAGTTGCTAATGAAACTTCTTCTCTTTTTTTGAACTTACATTTTATACAACAATCTTTAGGGAATTTTTTGTAACTTCCGTTTCTATTCTTAAATTGAACAAGATAATCGGATTTACAATAATCACATTGTGCGTAAACCTTCTTGTGGGAACCTTGAGAAAGAGAGTCAATATCTATTCCCAGTTCAGTTTTTGTCTTTTCTTTTAATAACATTTTGTATCCTATGGTTTGTGAAAAATTCTCTCTCCAACCATATTATACACCAAAGTCTAAAAAAAAACGCCCAAAAGTGGACGTTTTTTCAAAATTTATTGAGTTAGAAACTGCCGAGAATGATCCGGCGATTATCCAATACCCCGAAACCGGCGTCAACCCAACCGTAGTAACCGACTCTGTACGATCTGTGAAGCGTAGGATCTTCAAAGACTTGTACTTCGCCCTTCATAGGCATAACAAACGAGTCGTTGGTGCTTCTGTCAAGACCAATAACCAACTCTCTGTCATCCTCTTGTACCTTGCCACCAAGCTGGTTGTGGTAGTACTCTTGGTACTCTTGACCTTCGCCCAACTCGTCCAGGTCGTGAATGTTCACGCCGAAGATTCGAGTGATAGGGGCACCATTCTCAGAAGCAATGTAGATTTCTCTACGTGTTACTTCGTCAACTTGGTCCATTCCCCAGTTTCTTACGTCTTCCAGAGCTTCTGGCGAAACGTAAAGGTCGGTCAAACGACCACGTCCACCCGATGCACTGTTACCACCAGCGTTTCTACGCATTGTGGTTTGCATTAGAGAAACTAATCTCTTGGTGAACATACCTTCGGTAGCGTCAGCGTCGTAAACCAAAATGTTACGGTCAACGCCAGCAGCTAGCAACGTGTGCCAACCGTCGTCATTCATCTTCTTAACGAAACCGTTCTTGAAGATTTCCATAGCACGTTGGGTAACGTCCCACTTAGCTTCTTGAGAGATCTTTAGCAACCAGTCAATTGACGATGCAATGTGATAGGTTGGGATCGCGATGTAATCACTTTCCAGGGTCTTCTCAGGAATTCTACCGTGAGCAGGACTGGTGTAAGCCACATGCTCGCCTTCCATGCCAGGAGCAATAAGGTCAGTTGGGTATTCCGCAACGTCTCCCTTCTCCAATGGAATAGGTGAATAAATACCATCAAGAATGTCACCACTTAGGATAACCTTTCTTAGTGGGGTTTCAAATGCCTTAGCGAACTCTCTTTGAGCAGCAACAGCAACGTTATAGTCTTCGTGACCTGTGTCAGCAAGCAACTTAATAGTTGCTGCATCAGGTTTTTCAAATTTAGCCATTTCTCATGTTCTCCTGTTGGTTAGTTTCGTGGTAGGTTGACTTCTACTTTAGCGTAGCCGTCTTCGTCCTTGGCAGTCATGAACTCACCAACGGCGTGAGTAGGGTCGCCAGAGTTTGTCAAGTTACCAGCGTTCACGGTACTAGCATAAGCTAATTCCCCGCCAGCAACCTCAACGGCGTCAATCATATTGGTAACAATGTAACCGCCACGTAGGACAGTAACCTTACCACCAAGTTGAATTTCGTCTCTGTAGACGTTCAGGTGTTCTCTGACTAAGTTCTTGTTAACAACATCATTCAACAGGATGCCGACTGGCCTACTTGTTGAAACTGCCGCTTCGTATTGAACAAGGTTTACGCCTTGATCCATTGCCGCACCTGAACCTGTAGTTGGTCCGTAACATAGGATGCCGCCTCTTTCTGCAACGCCAGCATTGTAGTAGAAACTAATGTCTGTACGTGCTTCATATCTGTCTGGTTTTAGAGCCATTGTCTTTTCTCCGTGGGTTACTTGCTGTTTGTGTCTTTGTCTTCAACGTCGAGCATCTTAGTCATCCAGTTGGACACACTAGCTCTCGTTGCTTCCATTTCGTCAACTTCGACGGGATTGACAACGTCTTCGTCAGCCTTAGTGCTGTCAAAAGTGTCGGCAGTAGCTTCGCTACCTTCCTTTTCTTTCTTAGCTTCGGCTTCTTTCTTAGCCTTAGCATCTTCGTCGTCTTTGGCCGCTTCTGCGTCCTTCTTCTTCTTGTCGTCGTCCTTGTATTCGTCGCCCTTCTTTTTGAACTTCTCAAACTTAGCAACGATCTTGTCGAAGCCTTCGTCACTCATTTCTGAGTAGTCAGCAACTTCGGCACTAGCCTCTTCTTCTGTGAAACCAGCAGAAACCAACTTAGCAACTCGTGCTGTAGTCTTCTGTGCCTTCTCAGCGGCTTGTACTTGCTCTTGTGCAGCGGCAAGCTCTTCTGTCTTCTTAGCTAATTCAGCCTTCAAAGTCTCGATTTCCTTAGAAACTGTTTCAAACTTCTCATTCAGGTTGGCAATAGCTGCGTCCTTATCACTGATAATTGACTCAACTTCTTTCGCCTTTGCTGCTTCGGCGTCCTTAGCTGCTTTCTCGAACTTCTCATTGGCACTAGCCAATTCCTTCTCAAGTTTAGCAACTGTTTTTTCTAAAACATCACTCATTTGGTTCTCTCCCTTAGTGAATATGTCGTCATCGGTAAAATCTGTTTCGCTTAGCTCGAAAGCTATTGATTTCAGAATAACGCTACGCGGATTAGCTGGCTGACTAACAAGTCCCTTTCCTGAGAAAGCGATATCGCTAAGTGCCCGACCAACCTTGTAGCCTTGGTACTCTCCTACTCCGCCGTATGCTCTCAAGTGCTTCGTTAAAGAAGCAGTCGATTCGTTTCTCTGTAGTAGGATGTGTTCACCCTCTGGAGAAAGCAAAGCATAGTTGAATCCTGAGAATAAACACTCCATCGAGACATACCAAGCGTCTTCACCAATTTCGGCAATGATACTGTCCATTCTCTTTTGAAGCTCTGCATCGTTCCAGTGCTTATAAAGAACAGACTCGGTAATAATCTCAAACTCACTAGGAGCCTCTTGTGTTTCGCTAGAAATAGCGTTACCTTTAAGGTCAACAACGTGTGAGCCCGTAATGTGCCCGATGATATCTGTCTCATCGTGCATGTGATTGAATGGCTTGTCTTCTGGTGTGTTCCTAGCAGCCCAAACTTGGTCTGGTAAAAACACGTCATCGTTTTTGTTCCATCCAGTCGAAACTAGGACGGTACTGAGGTAGTAAAGGTCAATCTGACCTTGATTCGCCGACGCAATAGCGGCAGAGATGTTCTTTAAGTTAAGTTCTGAATATGGATTCTCAACCAACTTTGCAACACTCTGGTATTGAATGGATGCTTGAGATCTAACGATCTCTTCAATCCCGTCTCGCTTCTCTCTATCAAAAATCTTCATTAGTTACCTCTAAATAAAGTATACACAAAAATGTTAAAATTGTTCGTTTTATGGGTTTTTAGCTGAGCCAAAATGATTCAACATAGTGACCAATAACACTCCTACGGAATGCTTCTACGGGCATAGTGTCTATTGAAATTTCGTGCTCCTGAAAGGCCTCTGCTAGATCATGAGGAACTCGTTTACCCCCAGAAATAACGGCATAAACCTCTTTCTTTCCTACTGGCTCCATAGGCTCCAGATTTGTGAATACTTCAACCTTTAGGTTCTCAAGTTGCTTAACTTGAGCCTTGGTTAATTGTCGTACTGTTTTCTTTTCGTTTGCACCCAAGAATGCTTTAGTCAAAACTTCGGAACTATTGTCCCAAGCCTCTTCTGACCAACGGATTAGCTCTGCCACACCCGGCTTAGACTTAGGCTTAGCCTGTCTTTGTTTCCTAGGGGCACTATCCTTAGAATTCTTAGGTCTGCCGTTTGGCTTTCCATTGCCCTTGGGTGTTGGTTTCTTAGCACCACCGGGCTTTTTGCTTCCACCAGGACCAGCCGCAGGAGCAGGAGGCTTGGGCTCATTCTCATACTGAAACTTGAGCTTCTCCTTTTCTTCCTTGGTTGTTTTCTTCATGGTGTCATCGTCGAATTCCTTCTGTTTACCCATCTTTTCAAGCTCTTGAACATGTCGAGCATTGTGGAATGGACCAGCCTTATCAGGCATACCGTCACCCTCTCTTGCTGCAATTTCCCTCTTTAGACGTACTCTTTCAACAGTAGGGGTCTCTTTGAATCTTTCTAATAGAGTTTCGTCACTGATGATATTGCGGTCAGCTAATTGAATAAGAAGATTCTTCTCAGCAGCCTCGTCAGAAAGGCTCATTTGGTCAAATACAACCTCTGGGGCATATCTAAAGCCCATCGCCTTACGAACTTTCTCTACTTGTGCTTGCCAGAACTTGATTAACAAGTCTCGCCCATATTGTAGTCGTTCTACTAGCGTTTTAAGAGAAATAAAGTTGTTAGTAAAGCCTCCACCATTGCCAGACATACCAGTAAGAGTAGGGGGCACTCCTAGTCCAGCATAGATAGAGTTCCATACTGAATTGTACTTCTCTGAGCCCAAGAACTTGTGGACTTCTGTATTAGATTCGGTAAACTTTAACTCTGGACCCCACACAAGCTCCATAGTGCCTCCGCCCTGGTTATTTGCCAGGATGTTACGCAGTCTATCAATACCCTCCTTAGTAGGAAGGATTTTGTGCTCAAAGTCTCCAAGTGTCCACAGTCTAATGTTAGAAATAGCACCATCAAGGGCCGACATGTCTGCCAGTTTCATCTTCTCTAGCATACCAACATCATCAATGATAGCGTGGATCATTGGGTCAGCCCATTGTTCCCAGTCGTCTTTCTTGTAGTGGAATACGCTTAGCCTGCCATTTTCTAATCTGACTTGGCCCTTGTTCTTATTGATCTGATCTCGCATACCTTTGGGCAGCTTGTCGAATACAGACTTGGGCATGTTGGCCGTTCTCTGGCTCTGAGAGTCAAAGGTTCCGAAGTGCCCACCAATCTTAGCCTTGCCACTAACGTTCAGATATAGATCGCCGTCAGCCTTGACATCCAAACTTAGAGGGTTAAAAAACGTATAAGCAAAAGGAATTCTGTCTTCTTTTGTTGGGTTCTTGACCTTGATGTCCCCAGCTAGGGCCTTCATGTACTTCCTAAGCCCCTCGTCTACGTCTGCATAAGATTCGTAAACTACGACTTGGCCCGATCTGTAGAGGTTATTAAGAAAACGTTCTGATCTCTCTTTTCCATTTACTTGCTTGAACCATTGCTGGAAGAAGCTTTCGGCACTTTTGTCTCGGTGTACCAAAGAGACACCCTGACAAGCGAAATCGCCCATCAAATCAATTACATTCCGAATCAATCCGACGTTCTTGTATGCGTTCACACAATCTCTAATCATGCGTCTCTTATCTTGAGAGACAGCCGAGTCTGGGCGAAAGGTTTCGTAATCCGACCTTCCGTAAGATGGCTTCGTGCTTATATTCTGTTGTTGTGGAGCAGCGTAACTCCTGTGTGACGCAGCACTTGAGCCTTTGTAGACTCCAGTGTAGGAACCATTGTTCTCTTCGTGAATAGCCATAGCCTTCGCAGTGGAGCCATAGTTTTCACTCCAAGTAGTTTCGTTTTCTGTCATGTTGCCACCAATTCTGCGTGTTTAAGTATTCGGATTACAGTTAGATTATACACATTTAAGAAAAAAGTTGTCTTTCTACGTGTTTTCAGCTATAATAGAGTATGAGGGAACTTCCTCAGAACACAAACAATCAGATAGGAGTCACAATGGCTAAGAAGAAGACCGCAATCAGAAAAGCAGCAGATCCACAAGAAAAAAACCTTAGTGTAGTTAGCGTAGAAGACGCGAAGAAGAAGGTCAGCGACATTGTCGTAGTTGGCAATGGCGACACTATGCAGATACTTTGCAAAGCAAGTAGCGAAGAGCAGGGCTGGATGAAATCCGCCAAGGCTATGGAAATTAAGAGTGTTGGATGTCTCGTGCAATTTACCACTCAACAAAGAAACATCGACGGAACATACTCTGTTGCAGAGACTTCCTCGTTTCTCCCAGGCACTAAACTCAGACCAGACGTAAACGGCGGAATGAAAGTGGTGCCTCAAAACTACAATGGCGACTAACCGTAAACGTCTTTCATGCCCTGGGTGTACCAATTAGGCCCACTCATAAGCTGCCCCTTCTTCTCTTTCTTGGAGTAAGCTCTGGTATTAGCAAATCCTCCATAGGAGGCGTAGACCAATGGGGCTGGTGCCCTATCTAGCGTTCTACAAGCCATATTGGCCATTAGGAGGGCGGAATACCTGTCCTTCCTAATTCTGCTCTTCTTGCCAACGCCGATGATGACTTCCGGCGTGTCCCACTTATCTCTACCACTAGGCGTAGCGGTTATCTCAATAATGGACAGTTCATCTTTCAAGTCTTCAATGTCTAAGACTACGTCTTCCATGGTATCATAGGTTCTACCTGTAAGTTCGTCGTCTGTTAAGGACAATGCTAGGCTCGCACCATCATACTTAGGGAAGATAAGCATCTTGTCTTCAAAGTCTTTCTTTAGGCCGTGATTAGCTTCTGCATACCAGTCGTACTTGGCAAACTGGCACATCTCAAGGATATGTAGCCCCTGCTCGTCGTCAGTGTCCTTCTCGTCGTCTTCGTCGATAGTAGGCCAGATGGGCTGCTCACCCGGTTCAAGCTTGTCCTCGTCGTGCAGAGCCTCCATAATGGCGATACCACCACCTTGGGCGTCCAAGGCGATGTGCTCGGTGTTAAATCGCTTCATCAAGTCCCTGATCTTTCTAGCACAGAATGCGTAATAATCGGTTTCTGTAGACCAGCCAGACTTCTTAAACTCTTTGTGTTGAGACCTATTTGTTGTCCAGCAATGCACAATCTTCCTATGGCCAAGGTTCCTTTCTAAGATTACAATGCTAAAGTTGTCATTCTCAGACGCAGGGTCAACGCCCATAACATAACGCTTTTTAGGGTCGCCCATAAGCATAGGCTCAAAAGAAATCTCTTTGCCTTCATTTGCATGGTCCTTGATTACGTTTTCTGGAGAGGGTACGCAGGACTCGATAAGGCTTCTCTTGAAGAACCCCTGTGAGTCTCTAGTAAACACGGCTCCAAATTCCATAGAGTAAATACCCTTGTGGACAGTGGCCTTAGATCTAGCAACTTGGTCAGCATCCATGAAGCCCTTAGGCAAAAGCTCGTAGGGCACTCTAATAATAGAATATTGAGTCCAATCAAAAGTCTCTGGCACTTCTTCTCCATTAAAAATGTCGCTTAGTCTATTGGGGTGTCCTTTTGACTTGATTGTTTGTCTCCATTTCTTCCAGTATTCAGCGAAATGATTAAATTCGTAATACGCCGTTCCAGACAGAATGATTTGGTTAGCAACAGCCTGCTTGCCTTCGATAATCTGTTCTTCTTCAAGTTCGATACCAAGATCTTTAGCCATAACCTCAGCAGCCAGCCGTCTAACGTTCTCAATAGGACTAGAGCTAACAGCCGCAAAGCCAGCAACAACGTTTTCAAAAATGTCCCTAGGAATTGAAGCAAATTCGTCAGCAACAATATCATTAGCTCTTTGGCCTCTAATCTTTTGGCCATCTCCAAGGGGTAAACAGGTGATAACGCTATCGTTAATCTTCATGACGCAACGGTCAACTTCTCTCTTAGGCCCTGAGCCCTCACTACATAGATCTCTAAGGAGCGGCGAATTACGCCAGATCGTCTCCATGTATTCAAACAGAACCTTAGACTGACGGAAAGCCGAACCTACAATCACGATCTTACGACCATTTAGCAGTAGTGCTCGGATAATGGCATATAAAGAAAGACCAAAAGACTTACCAAAACCACGACTAGCGATAAGCATGGGAAATTTACGTTTCCATAGTTCGTCAAGGAACAAACACTGCATGGGCAGCAGTTGGATATTCAGTAGCTCCTTACACATGAACGAGAAATACTCAGGGCGAGACATTAGATAGCTCAGCCTAAGGTGAAAGTCGTCCCTGTTTGGCTTAATAAAGTCAGTAGGATTAAAGAGTTCGTCGTCGTTGATCTCACCTAGCCCTAGCCAAGCTTCTTCAATCTTCTTTAGCTGAATCTCTAGTTGTTTCTCTTCGCTTTTCTTTAGTTGTTTTTTCTTTTTAGCCATTGTCTTTTAGTGCTGCGATATTAGGGTAGTCTGTTGATCCTAGGATTTCGTCTGCTAGTCCATAATGAACAGCTTCCTCTGCGTTAAGATACCAGTCGCCCTCTTCCATTTTCTTTTGAACATATGTTGTTGCATACTTATGGGCGATGTCTGACTCGTATCTTTCTGTGAAATAGGGGCCGTACTGCATCTTGGATGCGTAGATCTCTATCATGTTCTTTGTTAGCTTGCCAGCGAAGCGAAAATATCTCTTATTGTTGACGTGATTGCCTACAAAGGCCTCTGAGCCGTAGTGGCACATCATATAAGAGTTGGGCATCATAACCCTGAAATCTGCTGCTTGAGGGATAATACTACTCATAGAGCAGGCATATCCGTAGATCAAAACGGTAATGTAGGATTCTGCGAAAGTCATCGCGTCGTACATCGCCATCCCCTCTTCCCACTCTCCACCACCACCAGCATTTAGATGAATAAGGATAGGTCCAGGCTTGTGCTCTAGGGCACGTAGGTTTTTGATGAACATGGAACTAATCTTGTTCTCAATGTCGTCGTCTTCACTGTTGTTGTAATACCTGTGAACGAAAATCTCCCTATTCTTGTAGTCCACGGAAAAATTATTAAGATCTTCTAGCAGTTCTCTCATTATTTTACTTTTCCTACTGTGTACTTCTCATGCAGCCTCTTGAATAGGCCGCTCAAGAACATAAAGGTGTTATGTTTGTTTTCACAGAACACAACGTGAATGTCATTGTAGATCGCAAGCTCATTGAGAGACTTCATAAGATACTTTCCAGTGATCTTTAGGGTCTTCTTTTTAGCTTCTGGAATCCTGGTGCCCTCTGGGAATTTGAGAACATCGTCTAGCGTAAATTCGCATACTAGGAACTTATGTTCAAATGGCTCCATTCTCTTGACTTCTGCCATGAAGGCGTGTTTCTTCTGTCCCAGGTTAATGGCGATCTCTTCAACAGACGCTTTTCTCTCAATGCAGATCTTGTCTTCAAGGCCTTCAATGGTATAGTCGCCTGTGTCTAGCTTCTCAGTAATCATTCCCTCGCACTGGTCGTAGGGGCCGAAGAACAAACCTTGTTGCTCTCTAGTGTCTTGAATAATTGTGTATTTTGGCTTACTTGCTTTTGCCATTGTTCTTTCTCGCAATTGCTAGGAAGACTCGCTGATAATGAGTCTCTTTTTTTGAAATTGAGTCATGACACTTCCTACAGAGAGTAAGACCATTTCCAGGGTCGAACCTCATGGATGGGGCTCTTGCCCACGTTATGATATGGTGAGCCTTCAAAGCTTTCTTCGAGTTACAGCCGGGCATTTGGCATACCCAGCCGTCTCTCTTCTTGACTGCCATCCTCCAAGCTTTGTATTGAGGATCGTCCCAGTCTCTTTTAGTCATTTGCTTCCTCTAGGTTTTTGATGGAAACTATGTTCTTTACGTCTCGAACAATGGGCTCTGGAACATCTTGGTCTCTAAGTAGTGAAATTAGATTTTTCATAGACAAGAAACAGGCGTCGTCAGGGCTCTTGGCGGTCATACTAAACTGACACACGTAAATTTTCTTCTTGTCCTTGTCGATTGAAGGAATGGGCTTGTATTCACGAAGCATGTAGGGCTTTAGTGCCTGATACAATTTCGTGAAATTCATGGTCACGTTATACTTTTTCATTTGCTTGGTCGATGTCATAATTAACCATCTCCTTGACTAAGTCGTCGAAGCTGTATTCTCTTTTCCAGTTTAGTTTTTCCCTTGCTTTTGAACATTTACCTAATAGAAAGTCAACTTCGGCGGGTCTATAAAATGCTGGGTCAATAACCACGTAGTTATTCCAGTCTGGGATATTGATGCAGCCAAAGGCCACATCTAGGAAGTCCCCAACGGACCTCGTCTCTTCTGTACAGATGACATAGTCATCAGGGTCGTCTTGTTGTAGCATCAGGTGCATGGCCTTAACATAGTCCTTGGCGTGGCCCCAATCTCTCTTTGCTTCTAAGTTGCCCAACCTCAGCTTGGAGATTCGTCTGCAATTAGGTGCAATAATGTGGTCTTCTGAGAATGTAAGTTCAACTTCGTCTGCGTCTTGGTCTTCAAACCATCTATCAAACTCTGCAACCCACTTCGTAATCTTCTTTGTAACGAAGTTCTCGCCCCTTCTAGGGCCTTCGTGGTTGAATAGGATGCCAGCACTCGCATGAATGCCGTAGGCCTCTCTATAGAGCCTCACAGACATGTGGGCGGCACACTTGGCGATAGCGTAAGGGCTTTGTGGCAAGTGTTTCGTGTTTTCGTCTTGGTACTTCTTAAACATCCTGGTTCCGCCGTAAGGTTGTCCATTGGAGTCTATTCCGTCGTATGCTTCTGTTTCGTAGTCATAATTCGCCCCAAACATCTCACTACTAGACGCTTGATAGAACTTGACGTGTGTCATCTTCAAGTCAACAAGGCACTGGAGGATGTTCATACAGCCTTTGCCAGTAATATCCCATGTGACTCCTGGTTGCTTAAACGATTCCCCCACATGGGACTGGGCGGCAAGGTTATAGACTTCATCTACATTTCCGATATCTCTAAAAATGCGAACCAAGCTGGCATAGTCCGTCAAGTCTCCGCCCACCATCGAGAAGTTGGCCTCATCCGAGAGGTGTTTCACTCGCCACTCGTTATTAGTCGAGCTTCGCCTTTTTACTCCGACTACTTTGTACCCCTTCTCTAGTAGTAGATCCGCAAGATGTGAACCGTCCATACCAGTAACGCCGAAAATCAAAGCTACCTTCTTTCTCGATTCTAACAGAGGGAAGTGCTCTTCTAAAACACTGATAGAGCCTAAAGATTCGTAGGATGAATTGTCTGTAGTGGTCAGTGTTACTTCTGGACCCCACACAATGTTCTCTATGTCTTTTTCTGACTTTTCCACTCTCTCAAGCTCTTTCTTGAAGGCCTCAAGGCCCTCTTTGGTTGGCAGAATCTTGTGTTCCAGGTTGCCTAGTGTCCAAAGTCTAATTTTGTTTGTCATAAATTCCTCTAATCTTGTCCAAAATGTTGTTCTTGTCGTGTTTCAGGTTGGCACAAAGCGTACCAGTGATTATTTGAGGCTCTGTTGTATAAACGTCACCTTTTACTCCGTAGTAAATTAAGTAGCTTGCTTGACAGTTGCTTGGCCATTGACCACTCTGACTACACAGAAGTCAAAATACTCCTTAGTAGTGCCCGCCACACACTTGCCCACAACTTCTTCGCCGCCTAGCTCAATTGTGATGTCATATCTAAACCATTTGCCAGTATATGTGCCGTCTGGAACCTCAACTGGGAATGTTACTAGGTCTCCCATTATTTATCTCCTTCGTTCTTGTCTTCAAAGACTGATTCATGGTTTAAAAATGGCTGATCTACCATACCATCCTCATATTTGTGGTATTTGGAAAGTCTAGCCTTCTCTCCCTCCATGGCTAGCCTCATTTTCTCCATTTCTACACCAAAAGCCTTCAACTTGTCAGGGTTTTGCAGTAGGTGGGCAACCCAGGAGCCGAATGACTCTCTTGAGTCCTCTAATCTTTTGATTCTTTGCTCTCTAGTGCCCTTCATTTCTTTCAGCATGGAAGACTTTTTTGTTTGGAGGTCTCTGTAGTCCTTATTTAGTGCCTCTTGTGAAGCCCTGAGTGCCCCAATCTGTCTTTCCATGTTTAGAATACGGTCAAAGTCCCTAGTTTCATCACTTAGGTTGTATTCGTTTTCTACTTCTAGCTCGACTCTGTTAATCGCCCTAATGTTATCCTTATTGGACTTCAAACATCTGTTCATCAGAAGCTCAATCTTGATGACGTCTACGATCTGAATTTCCTCAGTAGGCAAAACGTCGTTATTGAACTGGGCTACAATCCTAGACCAGTGATACCCGAACAGTTCTAGCTCTTCGTCGTCAAATTGAGCCTTCAATTCGTAATAGTAAGGCCTATCCCTAAGCTGATACTCCGCTTGCTCGTGTACAGTGACTCCTACATTGTATTTCTTCTTGATGTAGTCTTCAACACTGGCCGGATTCCTGTTAAGGCTGGCCCCAATCTCTTCTGGCGTCAAAACTTCTAAGTTCTCTTGGATGAACTCATCTTCTTTATTACTAATACGCCCTTTCTTTAGTCCGCTCATGTTATAACACCCCCAATAATACTAGGGCGATAATTTCGGACTGTGATGTAAGGCTCATTAAAAGAAAAGGATATCTATTTAACATCTTGTTCCTCTGGAGGGGTTGTATTACCCGATCTACTCCATTGAGGTGGTGGATCGAGTGTAAGTTCTGTTAGCTGTTGTATGTATTGTTCCTTGAGTCTTTCATCTAGCTTGTCCTTTAGGTCTAGTGTCTTTATCATGTTTGCTAGAGGTGATTCCCCTATTGGGTTTAGGTCTTCTGTTCTAAGCGTCCAGTGGGTCGTAACCTGCTTCAATTGCAATATCTCTGATGATGTCATTTATTTGCTCTCTTGATTTTTTGTCTATGTGTACGCCGTTTAACAGTTTCAGGTAGTTTTCCCTGTGTTCGTATGGGATCTGATCGTCTACAATATTAAATAGCTCGTAAATGTCAAGATCATCTAGCATGAACGTCTCATAGTAGTGAGTTGATTCTTCATTAGAGAGTTGGCCCGGCATTGCCACTCGCTTTTTGTCGTCCTTGGAGTTTTTAAGGAAATGGTTGTTTCTAATGACGTTAATCAGTCTCCCAGGCAATATAAAAGACAAGAAGTTCTCAAGAGGGCGACTTTCATCATACTTATCCATGGCTTCCATGCAGATAATATAAGCTTCTTGCTTCATGTCGTCTGGACCATAGCCGTAGAACGTATACTTAGGGGCGATTCTGTTACAGACCTTCATCATAGTAGCTACGACATCTGCCTCTGTCATTCCTTTGATTTCTCTCATTATAGTGATCTCCATTCGCCGTCAATGTATACCTGAATCTCTCTTATGTTCTCGTTAAAGAACATCATCCCATTTGCTGGATCTTTGGGTACAGGAGAAGGGGCCAATGTGATACGTTTGAGTGAGACGTTGCCCAATACCTCTCCCACCTCGGTATTATCAAGAGCCTCAATATCGCCCTCTCGCCTTCCAAGTAAGCAGTTCTCTGGAATGGGCGTCGTCTGTACTCCCTCAGCATTCGTACTGGCTACGCTATGGGGCAGGAAGAGCAATTCATTGATATTAGAAGGGGCAGATGTCCCTATTACAAGAAATGTATCACGAGTTTCCTCGAAATCTGATATTTGTGCAGAGGGTAACAGGTTTTCCGCTGTCTTTCCTCTTGATATCGGTAGTAATCTATTGATAAAGTGGGCTTTTCCTTCTTTTTCTAGTTTGCCCACCCCTCTTTCTACCGAAACAATTTCCGTTTCCGTGTGTCTTTCAACTGTATAGAACAAATATGACTCAACTTCATGAGTTTCCGCGATAGTATTCGCATCATCAGTGTTGAGTCTCTTGAATTTTGTTTCTTCTAGGAGTGCTTCGGGGCCAAGTAACTGGATGCGTGTGCTATTCCGCTCCTGAACTCCCTTTTCCAGAATCCCTATCGTCGTTTGATGGTTCTTTATCATGCAAAAGCTCGCTTAATGGCCTGTCCGGTGTGTTAATTTCCTTGGCTACTGCTACCTGTAGCTCTTCGCTTGCCTTTGTGTGTAGTCTGCATTCTACTTGCTCTTTCATAGTAATTCCTTATGAGTTAAGTGATTAGGGTAATACATTATACACTAAAGTGTGCGGTATAGTGTTATTATAGCTAGTTTAGGGCACTTTAACAACAAGAAAATATACATTTTAGCTCTACCTATACCTATATAACTTACATGTGTCTAAATTTGGCTCTTAGAGAGTCTAATGAGGGCGATTTTGTGGCGAATGGGGTCTTACCTGTGTGGATTGGGAAAGACCGTGAGATATTTTTGCGGAGCGGAGTCTAAACCACCCCGGCCCCAAATGGGGGGTAAGTACCTACTTTGGGGGGAAGATAAAACCCCACCGGGGGGTATAACTAATGTTAAAATTCACACCACAAACCCACCTGAGCAAATACCATGCCAAAACATTTGGCACGATAGTTGCACTACGGCGACAATGGTGAGAATTGCGACATTGGAAAATTTGCTCTTGACGCTCTCAGCCTTGGCTTGCTCTCAGCCTTGGCTTGCTCTCAGCCTTGGCTTGCTCTCAGCCTTGGCTTGCTCTCAGCCTTGGCTTGCTCTCAGCCTTGGCTTGCTCTCAGCCTTGGCTTGCTCTCAG
>Ga0222664_1000090_pt1 | contig 69013 bp, 104 predicted proteins | sample AntAcemetagen604_FD_181147 | JGI IMG/M metagenome (GOLD analysis project Ga0222664, IMG submission 181147) | Saline water microbial communities from Ace Lake, Antarctica - #604 | ecosystem: Environmental > Aquatic > Non-marine Saline and Alkaline > Saline | place: Antarctica: Ace Lake... | reverse complement strand
CAAATGAGTGGTGGTTTACAGAATATATTTAAATGGGAGGCGTTAATTGCCGCTAAACGAAAGGCATCATTAGTTTGGATGAAACTTAAAGCGTTTTTTGCTGGAAAGGAATTATCATTTGCACAGAAACGATTATTGGTTGAAAAACGACAAGCCGCATTATCTACTATATCAAACAAAACAGGTGGTAAGGGTGATAATTTAGGAACTGCACGAGGGGTTGGAAAATTAAATCCAACTTCAATGTTAGCAGGAGCAGCAGCATTATTAATTGTTGCAAGTGCATTATTTGTATTTGGAAAGGCAGTACAAGAATTTATGGAAGTGAAATGGGGAGATGTAGGTAAGGCAGTAGTATCTATGTTGGCGTTAGTAGGTGCCGTGTCTTTATTAGGGGCTTTAATGAGTAGTGGTGTTGGGGCAGTTGCAATTTTAGCAGGTGCTGGTGCGTTATTAGTTATAGCAACTTCTGTATTAATTTTAGGAAATGCGTTACAGGCAATGGGAAGTGGTTTTGAAATGTTAAGTAGCGGAATATCTTCACTAATACCACAATTAACATTAGCAGGTTCTGTGATAGGTTCATTATTAATGTACATCCCACCAATTAGTTTATTATCAGTTGCGTTATTTGGATTAGCAGGTGCTCTAACCGCTGTAGCAGGGGCAGGTTTGATCGCATTACCTACATTATCCGCAATCGGTGCTATCGGTGGTATAGCAACTAAAATATTAGGTAGTAGAACTGAAACTGTAAATGAACAATCGAATACAAAGAATACATCTAATGAAATTAATGATATTGATACATCTGTCGATTTCACTGAAACTAATTCAAGATTGGATTCACTTATTATTGAAATGAAATCATTGAGATCGGATTTAAAAGCGGGTAAGATATCAGTATACTTAGATAGAGAAAAAGTATCTAAAGGTGTTGCGGCATCTATAAATCGTTCTACAGAAAATTCTTATGGATTATTATAATGGCTAAAACAATGAAGGACTTATTTTTAAGTTCGGTACATAATATAGAAAGAGATAAAGGTTCAGTTCGGTTAGAACAAGAAACTTCTGGGCTACGTACAACATTTTATAAAAACTTTCCACTTTTATATGGAAGTGAAACAATAAGAATTACAAAACAATCTACTTCATCTGTTCGTGATATGAAAAATTCAACAGGCGGAGAAGGTACAGATGGGTTGATAGGTGGGCAAATAGATTCTGCCACAAAGTTTATAAAATCGAAACTTGGAATTCCAACAACTCTTATCCCAACAAGAATCAAGGATAAAGTAGATGGCTTCCGTTCTGATAAACCCGTAACAGTTGAATCTGTTGGCGGAGATGGTGGAACAGTGCTGGGCAATTTTTTAGCTCAAGCAGGTGGTGGAACACCAAAACAAATAGGAACACAAGCAGTTGGAATTGCAGTTGGAAAGGCAAAGGATAAAGCAAGAAGTATTTTATTTGGAACACGTGGAACCGCTGATGGATTAGAAACAACTGCAAGGGATGGCTCCATTCGTACCACTGATGAAAAACCGTATAGTGAATTAGTTATTCAACAAAGAATGGACATATTAAGTATGTCAGTAGAAGATGGTGCACTGGGATTTAATCCATTCTCAATAGGATATAATATAGATAGAAAACCTTCAACTGAATTAAATGAAGAAAATATTGATTATTACGAAAATAGCGCAGGATATAAAGTAATAGGTAAAGATGTAAAAATCCGAAATATATTTGAAGAAAACAATGAGTACGCAACCGAGGCGGTGAAAGTAAAAATAGAAGTAGATGGGCAAGAGCCATTATGGTTCCCATTAGTTGTAATCTCAGGTATTAGTGAAACGTTTACACCAAATTGGCCATCATCCAAAATGGTAGGTTCTCCATTTTCACAATTTATGTATGAGGGAATAGAACGAAATGTTGGATTTAGTTTAAAAATGTATAGTACAAATCCAGATACTCATAAAAAAATATGGGAGAAATTAGATAAACTTGCTAAATTAGTATATCCATTAAAATATAATGGTGCAGCAGGAGTGGTTACTCCCCCGATTACTAAACTAACAATAGGTGGTATGTATAAAGAGAAATATGGATTTATTAGTTCATTATCATATACAATGGTAGATGAGGGCGGCTGGGATACAGGGTTCGATGATACTATACATTCACAGTTACAAGATTCTCCAAAACTTAAATCAGCAGGAAAAGATTGGATATTACCTAAAATTATTGATGTTTCTATTTCATACACATTTATTGAAAATAGACAAGATGTAGAAGAACAACTTTATTCATTTGAACCAGTAAATTAATGAGATATAATAAAAACGAAATAAAGAAAAACGATGCTGGTAGAAAGGTGTATCGTAGTAGAATATCAAATACTATAAAATTAAGAGATAGTGATATTTATGTAGCTGTACAAACTGGCGATAGACTTGATACGTTAGCATCTAAGTATTATAACGATAGTAGGTTATGGTGGATTATTGCATCTGCTAATAATATACACGATGCCCCGATAGGATTAGAAGAAGGAATGATATTACGAGTACCTACGGAATTTTTGGAAATATTAAATACATATTAAAAAATGAGTTTTGGAATATCACCTATATCATCTGGTATTACAGATAGAATAAATAAATTTAAAGATCCTTTATTTTCCTCTAAATTAGGCGGAGTATGGGTAAAAATCACATCTGGTGCAGGTAAATCTTCAAATGAATTAGTTTCAATCATATCTAATCCAAATATACCAACATTCGGGCAGAAATCTATTCATGGAACATTGGATTCATCCGCACCCGTTGGTTCTATGGGGTTTAATGGTGGTAGTACAACCGAACCTACCTCACAGGGAACTGGTTATTATCCTAGACCAATTATAGAGAGTATATCAGTTTCATATGGGAATAGAGGATTGAGTAGAAAAGCTAAGTTTGATATAAAATGTTATACAAAAGAACAATTAGATGAAATAACGAAATACTTTTTGGAACCCGGATTCCACGTTTCAATTGAATGGGGATGGAACCAAACAGAATCATATGGACAGTTGTGTAAAAACGTAAATGAATTAGCTGAACTTTATCATTTTGAAAAATTAAATGAAAAACGAAAAGCATCCAAGTATACATATGAAGCATATATAGGAATTATTACAGGTGGTGGTATTCAAACTGGTGATGGATTCACTGTTTCAGTGGATTTAACAGGAATCGGAGAAGTATTATCAGGATTACAATTTCAACCAGCGCCTGCCACTGAAGATGGAGTAAAAGAAAAAACAGAATTATCTATTGTAATCACTGATGATACAAGTTCCAGATCTGGTAAATTAACACAAGGGTTAAATCCATCTGAAGGATGGGTAAGGAAATCAAAAAACATAAAATCAAATACATCTACAGTGAAAGTAGGAGCTGATACACAATCATTTGCATATATGTTTAATGATTTACCTGCTGGGTGGAGAACTGAACGAATTATGAATTTAATTAATGTTAAACATATTTCAGATCCTAATAATTTTATTAATTTTATTCCTGGAGTAAAAAATGAAATAAACCATAGAACAAAGGATACTTGGTTTCGATTTTTTAAAAGATCTACCACTGTAGATGGTGAAAAACAAGTAATCCCTGCTGGTGATGGTATTCTTAATGACGAACGGTACATTCGATTCCGTACATTAATGGACATATTACAAGAAAGTGAAATAGAAAACACTATTGAACTTGTAGATGGTAGTGAATTATCGTTAAACATTGAAACTTCTGGAGCATTTTTATCTGCATTTCCACAAATATTTTCTACAAATGGTTCTCGTTTATATATACCAAATATACATCCACCTGATTTCGGATTATCCACTTCGTTTAAAGATGGTGAAGTTTCTTTTTCTGAACACGCAAAGAAGGCTACACAGGGTGATATGAGAAGTGTTAATTTTACATTTAATTCAAGTCCAGGATTTCCAAGAGGAAATACATCATTCGAATATCCAACTGATATTTACGAATTAAAAGACTATTATTTTGGATTATTAGATGACTTATATATTAATTTTGATTTCACAAAATCGGTATTAGAGAGAAAGGGGTTATCTATACGAGAAACTATATTGGAATTATTAAATGGTATGAGTTCTGCAGTGAATAATAAGTGGGATTTTCAAGTAACAGAGGACATAGATAAGGATGATAATGTAATTGTTGTCCGAATAGTAGATGAAAGTTTTACAGATTTGAAATATAACAAACCAGTTTCGTTTGTATCTAATGGAGAACAATCTCCTTTTCTTTCATTCAGCGTAGATATAGATATACCTTCAGCAATGACATCTCAAATCATCGGTAAACGATTAACAAAAACTGAGGATAGTAATGGTATGGAAATTTCTACGGAAGTTAATGTACCAAGTCGATTATTCATAGATACAGTTGATATTGAAGACCAAATTGGTAAGCGAATTCCTGTTAAAAAATCACCAGGAGAAGTAGAACTACCAACAGATGATAGAACAGCTACAGAAAAGCTAAAAGAAAACTTTGAGCTTTTTATGAAAACTGCTACATTAGTATCAGATATTACTATACCTATAAACGACCCAAATAAAGAATTAGCTGATGTTTCTGATTACATAATCGTATCAGCATTTAATGACTCATCGTTATTTAATCACTTTGATAAAAAAACAACAAATTATAGAGAAATATCCGTACTACTTCCAATTAGCTGTAAATTTTCAACATTTGGGGTAAGTGGTATCCAATTTAATAATACATTTTCAATTATAGATTTACCTACAAAGTTTAGAAGTGATAGAGGGATATTCCAAATAAGAGAGATAACACATTCAATTTCTGGAATGAATTGGATAGTTGAAGTAGATTCACAATTTAGACAAATTCAAAAACAATGAAATCCACAATTGAAAAATATAATAAGATAAAACCGAAAATTAATATTTCCGATAAATCCATATCAATTAAAACATTTGTACCACAGGTAATTGACAGTGACTATCAACGTGGATTTATTGAACGATATTTTATTCGAAAGGTAAATGATCTAAATTCGTTTATATTTGAAATTAATTCTAATAATGTAAATCAATATAATAGAAATCCATTATATGAAATAACATCAATTGATTGGAGAGTGACAGGTACTGAAAAAGAAATAGAAGCATCGAATTCTAAATCAATACAATTGGGAATGAAAAATATTTCTAATTTAAATTTATATTTACCGAATCTTTTACAATTTTCAAAAATAAAAGATTGACATTTCTAATATATTTTCGTATATTATTATATGAGATTCCGTATTATAGATACAAATGAGGATTATAATGAGTTATATCATATATTAAATGATGATAATGAATCAATATGGATGTTTCATTGGAAAGATCATCAAAAACATGTAAGAAATACATCACTTTCATTTGTTAGTATTTTAGTGGACGAAGTGTTATGGATTATTGGTGTAGAGCATATAGACTTAATTCCATTTGAATATACGAAAATAAATGATCTTTTTCAAGTAAAATCTAAAAAATGGGTATTCGATACTAAGAAAGTTGGACACGTGTTTAAGTTAGTGAACGTCTATGATATAGATACCTTCTATTTCATTCACACTTCACTCAGGATTGATTACAACGAGTTTAATGATAAAGTTTATGGGCATTATATTCGACTAGGTTACAGAGCAAATTTAACGGAGATAACACCCATTACCGTTTTGATAGAAAGGCTACGAATTTTTTTTGATAAGTATACTTCAAATTTAGATAAACCATTAACCGAAGAATATTATTGGTACGTACGAACATACTTACCTGTCCTTCGTTATATGGAAGTTCATGGTCTATATGTGGATGAACAGAAATTTATTGAACGATTCCCACAGGCAAAAGAACAAATAAAAGATGGAAAGGTTTATACTGAATATCATCCATATACGGTAACAGGTAGACCATCTAATACACATTCATCTGTGAATTATTTAGCATTAAATAAAGATGATGGAACACGGGATATTTTTCATAGTGATGATGGAGTAATGGTAGCATTGGATTATGATGCACATCACGTTCGTTTAATTGGAAAGTTGATTAAGTATGAATTACCAAAAACATCTGCCCACCAATGGTTAGCAGATCAATATGGTGTTGGATATGATGAATCAAAGGCAGTAACATTTCGTTTGTTGTACGGTGGGATTGACGAAGAGTTTTTACAGATACCATTTTATTATCAAACACAACAATTTATAGAGTCATTATGGGAACGTACAAATAAAACGGGCTTCTTAACAACCAAGCGAAGAAATATTCCATTAAAATGGATTAAGGAACCAAACCCACAAAAAGTATTCAATTATCTATTACAGGCAATTGAATTGGAAAAGAACGTAGATGTATTGAAGAAATTAATTTCTTATATAAATGATAAAAATTTATACTTATTATTATATATGTATGATTCGGTGGTGATTTGGGGAGAGAGCAAATCTCATATAGAAGAACATATAGAAGAAATTAAGAGTATAATGGGTTCGCCAGATTTTCCAACAACAGTATCATATGGAAATACATTAGCAGATATTTAATAAAAAATAAAATTTATGAAAGAAGAATTAAAACAATATATAGACGAAGTAGTAGACGAAGTTTCATACAGAATATCACCAGATAATTTAGATTGGTCAAATCCAAATCATTTAGCTACTCTATCTGAGGTAATGGTGGAAACAGGGTTACCGTATAATATACGAGAAGCTTGGATACGAAGTGTAAAAGAACTTTACTATCCAGTTAACGAAGCTGACTCAGAAAGAGATAAAGAAAAAGCAAAAGAACGGAGTAGAGAGGCAGAAGATAAAAAATTTAAATTACCTGTTTTGAATAAAGTAATACAATGGGTTGATGAAGATGGTGAAGAAAAAGAAGGACTGGTTGGTGATCTATTACGATTAGGTGATGATAAACCAGGAAGAAAAGAAGCCGAAAAGCATGTACCAGAAGAAGGTACAGAGAATAGACAGGAGATTAATAATGAATTAGGTTCTGAGAATCAACCAGGAAGAGATGATATACCTGAGCCAGATGCGGATACCCCTGATGAAGAAGGAGAAGGAGAGGGTGAAGATGACGATGTACCAAGTGGTCAAGGTGTTTTTGATGCAGATACAAAGGGCGGTGCGGAAGCTCTGGCGGCACTACCTCCTGATGATCCTGCTCACCAACCTTTACAAGTATATTCTGTAGAAGGTGAATATTATTCTTCTGAAGAAAACGGAAGACCACAATATCAAAAAGCGGAAGATGGTGCAGCTGAATTATATGGAATAAAGGGTGATGAAAAGGAATCAATCCCACTAATGAAATTATCGAAAGATGATTTAGAACAAATACATGCTAAAAAAGACGATAGTGATACTGAAGATAATGAAAAGAATACCGAATAGTTAATTAATTCCACTCTTTTCTTTTGAATTCATATACTTATATAATATGAATTATATAACGGATGTAAGCAAATGAAAACACAGTTACTATGTACATTTTCTAGTATAGAAACAGTAGACGAATCAATACAATTAATAAGAGATATTTATGATTTAGTATATAATTATATATATGTTCTTCAAAGTGGGTATTATGATGAAGAGTTCTATATAACATACAATATCAATAAAGAAATAAAATATACACACTCTATATCTAATACTATTTTAATCCACCGAAAAAAGGAGACGAATACATTATATACAATTAATTCATTGAATCGCCTGATATTCGAAGAAAATGGAGTGTTGGATAAAAAATATAAATTAAATTGGGAAGATTATAAAAATTCAATCATACTATTAAATGGAGATGAACTAAATATAATACCTACAAAGTTATATAATATCATAGAACTATAAAAGAGAGTTATGAAAAGCCCTTTAAATGGTTTATTTATGATTTATGCAAAATTGAAGAATCATCTTCCAGAATCAGTATTTTTAGAATTACCAAAGGTTTGTTTTGAATATAAGATAGATACTGAATTAAGAGTAGCTCATTTTTTAGGACAATGTGCACATGAATCTGCTACATTTACGTTTATAGAAGAGAATTTAAATTATTCTAAAGAGGCATTAATGACAGTGTTTCGTAAGTACTTTTCAAATGAGGCAATAGCATCACAATATGCAAGAAAACCTCAACTGATTGCAAATAAAGTATATGGAAACCGAATGGGAAACGGAAACGAATTAAGTGGAGAGGGTTGGAAGTATAGAGGTAGAGGGTATATACAATTAACAGGAAAATATAATTATTCTCAATTTAATGGATTTGTAAAAGATGATGTAGTAACCAATCCAGAGTTAGTAGCATCTGATTATCCATTAGTTTCAGCAGCATGGTATTGGAACCGACATAAATTGAATTATTTGGCAGATGAGGGATCTGATGATGCAACAGTTAGAAAACTTACTATAAAAATTAATGGAGGAACTAATGGATTATCTGATAGAATCAGGAAATTCAATAAATATTATAAAATATTAACTAAATAAATATGAAAATTACTAAATCACAACTACAGTAAATAATTAGAGAAGAATTGAGTCGATTGACTGAAAACAGAATAGATCATCATGTAAAATCATTCATCAAAAAACTTAATAAGGAATTTGGTAAACGTCAATCATTTGATATTGATAAGGGGAATAATTACGCACGTATCGTAGCGAAATCGAATTTTGGTGATAGTAGATCTGCATGGGGTTTCATCGCTTTAAAAGATAATCCAAAAAAAGGTTATAAAGAAGGTGATTTATTAAAGAGTGCGGGGTGGAAGGCACCAGCGAAACATCCAAGAGGGAATATTATTGATGGAACTGCTAAGTATGGTGAATATGGCCCAGAATATTTAAGATAATAACAAATACTATACTATATTAACTAAATAGCTAAATAAGTATGATAAAATTAACAGAATTGTTAAATGAAATTAAAATTAACTTTGCTCGTGTAGAAGGTTTTGATCCAAAAGAGATCAAAAAAGATATTACTCGTTTTATATCAAACGTGTCTAAACTCAAACAGGTAGATAAGAATCTGGCCCATATAGGGTAAGAAATTACATATAGAATATTATAGTATTTATTAAATCATATAAATTAAAATAGATTTTTTATTATAGAAAAAGTTTGACAATTAATATATATTTTCGTATATTTATATCAATACAAAAATAAGTTGTAAATATAAAACATAAGAAGTAAAATTTAAAACATAAAACATAAAGAGGAAACATAATATGAGTATAGATTTATCTCAAATTAAAAATAGACTTAATAAGTTACAGTCCACACAAAACAGAAGTAATGAACAATGGAAACCAACTCCAGGTAAACACCAAGTAAGAATTGTTCCTTATAAATTCAATAAAGAAAATCCTTTCATAGAACTGTATTTTCATTATAACGTAAATAAGAAAACATATCTTTCACCACAATCATTTGGTAGACCTGATCCTATCGTTGAATTCGCAGAGAAATTGAAACGAATGGGAGATAAAGATGATTGGAAAGCTGCAAAACGAATGGAACCAAAATTGAGAACATTTGTACCTGTAGTAGTAAGAGGTGAAGAAGATCAAGGTGTTCGATTCTGGGGATTCGGAAAAACTGTATATCAAGAGATTTTGGGATATATTGCAGATCCAGATTACGGTGACATTTCTGATCCACGTTCGGGACGTGATTTAACAGTTGAATATACATCTGCAGAAGATGGTGGAACGCAATATCCAACTACAACTATTAGAGTGAAACCAAAAGAAACTCCATTAACAACTGATAAAGCTGAATTTACAGAGTGGATGGATAATCAAATCGAAATCACTGAGTTGTATACAGAATTGAGTTACGACGAATTGAAAACCGTTCTGACCGGATGGCTTAATCCTGATGCTGAAGAAGAAATAACTCCATCAACCAAAGAATCAGCTTCACAGAAAACATTGTCTAATAAATCAGATGACGATGACGATGATGATGCTCCATTCGATCCAGATGACACTGGCGTTGATAAATTGGATGATCTTGCAGATACAAAGGAAAACAAAGAAAAGAAAAAAGTAAAAGTAGATGATGTAGCAACTGCTTTTGACGATCTTTTCAATAGTTAATAAACACAAGCTACAACTTATACCACTCTCTTGATGGGAGTGGTATATTTACTAATCTTTAAATTAAAACAAAATGTCAAAAATTGATGAAAATTTAGCACAAATAATAGCGGATTATTTAAACAAAGCTAATAAAGACCAAAAAGTTGCATTCTTTTTAGACTCTGAAGAAGCACCAACAAATGTAGGCGGGTGGATATCCACTGGTTCGGCAATGTTGGATTTAGCCATATCTAATAGACCAAATGGTGGGGTGCCTGTAGGTCGTATATTGGAAATCACTGGGTTAGAACAGAGTGGAAAAAGTTTAGTATCCGCACACGCATTGGCATCTACACAGAAAAAGGGTGGGCTAGCGGTATTGATTGATACTGAAACCGCTGTATCAAGAGAGTTCTTTGATGCAATTGGCGTTGATGTATCGAAACTATTATATGTTACAGCTGATTCAGTTGAACAAATTTTTGAAACTATTGAAACTATTATTGAAAAAGTACGAAGTTCAGATAAAGATAAAATGGTCACGATTGTAACGGATTCTGTTGCTGCCGCTTCAACTAAAACAGAAATAAATGCCGATTTTGATAAGGATGGTTACGCAACCGATAAAGCAATAATCATATCAAAGGCACTTCGTAAGATAACAAATATGATTGGTAGACAAAAGGTAACTCTAATTTTTACTAATCAATTACGACAAAAAATGAACGCAATGCCATTTTCAGATCCGTGGTGTGTTGACCCGTTGACCACTAAAATTAAAATACGATACAAAGTTGATTTAAAATTAAAATACGATACAAAGTTGATTAAATTATAAAAAAAGATGAAATTAGGATGAATACGTTTATATTGAATGAATATTCGTTCTTATCATTTTGGGAAAGTGATATTAAAAATAACATAAATGAGGTAAAAAATAAAATATGGAATCTTATATAGAAGAAGAATTAACATTAGCAGAGTTTGCTGATAGATTTATTGGAGTAAATAATTACTCAGAACCAAATGCATATGATGTTGAAGATTTAGGTGTTGATGTATTGACACTTGATGAAGGTGGTAATGAGGTATATAAACCAATACAGAATTTTTTGATTAAAGATACTGTAAATGAATATTATACTGATGGTGATATTAGGGTAACAAGTAATCATCGCTTTATAGAAAATGGAACCACTATTTTTGCAAAAGACCATCCGGATTTTAATAAAGTTGACGGTAAAATGTATGTTGCGGATATAGAAGTTGAGGATTTACATTCGTATTTAGCCAATGGTAGATTGAACCATAATACAACAAGCGGAGGTAAGAGTCTTGCTTTCCATTCATCTGTACGCATTCGTTTAAAATCATTAGGTAGAATTAAACAAAAAGTAAACGGACAAGATAGAATTATAGGGATGAAAATCCGAGCTCAAATTGTAAAAAACAGAATGGGTCCACCACTGAGATCTGCAGATTTTGATATATTCTTTGATAGTGGTATAGATGATTATGGTAGTTGGTTAACTGTAATGAAAGATAATAAATTAGTTAAACAGGGTGGCGCATGGTATACATATGTATTTGAGGGGAATGATAAAGAAGAAATAAAATTTCAATCAAAAGATTTCATAGAAATGATGGAAACTAGGGATGAACTTCGTGCTGAAATATATGAAAAAATATGTGATAATATTATTACAAAGTATAAAAGTGGTAAGATAGATCCAGATACATTAGAAATAGATGAGTCAGAAGATGAATAACTATGAAAAAATTATACAAAGATATATTAGACGAAGTAAATAATACATCAAAACCAACTATAGACAGAAATCGTAATGATAGAGTTTTATTAATTGATGGATTAAATACCTTTATAAGAGCTTGGACGGTTACACCAACTATGAATGAAAATGGAGATCATATTGGTGGCATCACTGGGTTTTTAAATTCAATTGGATATGCTATTAGAGAATTAAATCCGACAAGAGTCATTGTAATATTTGATGGAAAGGGGAATTCTAATAGAAAGAAAAAAGAATACGAAGGTTATAAAGCAAATCGAAAGAAATCACGTTTTAGGGTGAACCGTCAATATCCTGAAATGATGAATGAGGAAGAAGAACATAAATCAATGGTAAGGCAATTATTTTGGTTAATTGATTGTTTGGATTATACACCTCTCACAACAATGATATATGAAGGTATCGAAGCAGATGACGTTATAGCGTATATATCCCGACAGATATTAGTGAATGGTGAAGAGTCCATCATCATGTCTTCAGATAAAGATTTCTTACAGCTGATTAATGATACCACATTGGTTTGGTCACCAACTAAAAAACTACTATATAATACGGATAAGTTATATAAAGAATATAATATATACCCAAAAAACATGCTATTATATAGAGTTTTAAACGGTGATAAATCTGATAACATTCCTGGTATACAAGGTGTAGGTTTGAAAACTTTACTCAAACGGATACCGGAAATTGGAGGTGATAAGAAACTCACAATAGATGAAATCATTGAGATATCAGAAAAACAAAAAGATGACTATAAGATATTTAAAAAAATAGCAGAATCGAAGAAAACATTAATAATGAATAAGAAATTAATGCAATTAGAAGATCCTGATATTGGTACAAAAAATAAATTAATGATTCGAGAACGATTTGATGAAACAATTAAAAATAAAGGTAAATTCGAATTTTTTAAGATAATGAATAACTATAAAATGTTACAGACATTTACAAACGCAAATGATTGGTTTAGAGAACTTTCAACAAGAATGGTTATATGAACAATGAACAAGATACGTTAAATAAATATGGAACTTCTTTTCAATTAAAAATCATATCTTCTTTATTAACAGATGTTAAATTAATTGAGTCGTTATATGAAACGATATCACCTAATTTCTTTGATTCCGATGCAGCAAAATGGATAGTAGAAACCATATTAGAATATTATGATGGTTATAAAAAGCTTCCAACGATGGATGTGTTTAAAGCTGAAATCACAAAGATAGATGATGAGATACTAAAGAAACTTATTGTAGATAACTTACGGACAATTTATACAAAAATTGGAACTGAGGATTTTGATTATGTGAAAAAGGAATTTACTGAATTCTGTTTTAATCAAAATATGAAGAAGGCAATTATCCACTCTGTTGATTTAATGAAGATTGGTAATTATCAAAAAATTAAAGAGTTAGTAGATACAGCACTAAAAGTTGGCGTAGAAAACGATTTAGGGCATGATTATATTGAAGATTTTTCGGAAAGAAATGAGGAAATAAATCGTACTACAGTTCCAACTGATTGGGAACTTGTTAATGATTTAATGGATGGTGGTTTAGGCGGTGGTGAATTGGGTGTTGTTGTTTCTGCTTCTGGTGGTGGTAAATCTTGGGTGTTATGTCACTTAGGAGCCGCTGCATTGAAACTGGGGTATGATGTCGTTCATTACACTTTGGAATTAAATGAGTATTATGTAGGTAAACGATATGATACTATTTTTACTGGAATACCTTCCACTGATTTGGAAGAAAAACAAGAGGATGTTTATAAAAAGATTAAGAACATTCCAGGTAAATTATTAATTAAATATTTCCCACCTAAAGGTATAACTTCACAGAGAATAGAACTACATATAGAGAAGTTAATAGCAAATGGTAATAAACCAGGATTGGTTATTATTGATTATGCAGATCTGTTATTATCAAAGGGAGGTCATATGGATTCAACATACGCAGAACAAGGTGGTATTTATGTGGAACTGAGAGGATTATCAGGATTATATCAAATCCCATTTTGGACAGCATCCCAAGCATCTCGTGGGGCTATAAATGAAGAATATATTCAAGCTGATAAGATCGCAGATTCATATGCAAAAGTTATGCATTCTGATTTTATTATATCACTATCTAGAAAGGCATCTGATAAGGTAAATGAAACTGCTAGGTTCCATATTATGAAGAATAGGTTTGGTCCAGATGGGTTAACGTTTCCTGCTAAGATGGATACGAATACAGGGATGATAGAGATATATGAGGGAAAATCTCCTGAAGGTATTATGGCTCAAAAGGAAGCATCTAACGGTGGAGAATCTATCGAAAAACAACATCTATATAAAAAATATTTAAATACAATTGGTACTGATAATGGATAACTATACACAGAGATGACACAAAATACTATACAATTACTACATGGGGATAACTATGAGTTATTAAAGGAGTTTGCCTGATAACTCTGTGGATAGTATCGTTACAGACCCACCAAATGGAACGGTATTAGATCCGTATATGGGATCGGGTAGTACAGGTAAGGCAGTCAAACGTCTTGGTGGTTTTTCATTTATCGGAATGGAAATGGAAGATGAATTTTTTGATATAGCAACGGCGAGGATTGAAAATGCAATGAAGGGAACCACTGAAATAATACCTAAAAAACAACAAGAAACCATAAATAAATTTTTTGATTTTTGAAAATAAAAAATCCATCATTAGAATTAAATTGGTTAAAGTTTCCAAAGGATATATCAATCCCTGATATCATCATAATCAGTGTAGATGAATATGATTTCGCAGGTGGATATTATTCACCTAATAAATATTCTGAAATATATGTGGATGGAAGAGAATATACAATGGAAAGAGGAATTTTACTTATAAGAGAAGATCAGAATGAAGCAACTATATCACATGAATTTAGACACCACCAACAAATGATAGATTTTGGGTGGAAATTGGACGAGTATGATTATGAGTTCAATACCGATAATGAATACAAAGATGCAATTATTGATTATTATACTGATAATATACCTGAATTGGATGCTTTACTTTATGAGGTTAAACACTCTCCAGATGAAACAAATTTAGAAGAATATGAGTGGGTTATAAAACATAATGAAAAACGAATACTATGAAATTAGCAATTATAGGTTCACTTGGATTCGACAATTATGATCTTTTGAAATCTACATTAGAACAATATAAAGATAAAATAACTGAAGTAGTTTCTGGTGGAACCAAAGGAGCAGATTCATTAGGAGACCGATGGGCAAATGAAAATGATAAGAATACTAATATTTTTTTACCTGATTGGGAAAAATACGGTAAGAGGGCAGGTTTCGTCCGAAATACAGATATAGTAGAAAATTCAGATGCTGTAATTGCATTTTGGGATGGAGAGAGTAAAGGAACACAACATTCATTTGGATTATGTGAGAAATCCAATAAACCGCTTAAAATTATTAGATATTAATACAAATTTACCTAACTTTCTACGTATTTCAAAAATACATATTTTTTTCTATAAAATCATCACACATATTAAAAATTAAAACTACTTATATACTCAAACGAAATTAAGAAACAAAAGAAAAGAATGAAAAAAATTGATTATGAAAAAGCGTTACACCTATCCGAAGAATATTTTAATGGCTCAAACTTAGAAGCTAGTGTTTTTTTAGATAAATACGCATTAAAAGATAATGAAGGTAATTTATATGAAGCAACTCCAGATGATATGCATCATAGGATGGCAAGTGAATTATATAGAATAGAACAAACGTATAAGAACGGTCGAACTTACGAAGAAATATACGATTCGTTAAAGGATTTTGGGTATTTAATACCACAGGGTTCACCAATGGCGGCTATAGGAAATCCATTTCAAGTAATGAGTTTATCTAATTGCTTTGTGGTTCAAAATACTGCAGATTCGTATTCAGGTATAATGAGAACCGATGAACATTTAGTTCACTTAATGAAACGAAGAGCAGGTGTTGGTACTGATATATCACATTTACGACCAGAAACTACACCTGTAAATAATGCTGCAAGAACTTCAACTGGTGCGGTATCGTTTATGGAACGATATTCAGATACTACTCGTGAAGTGGCTCAATCGGGTAGACGTGGGGCATTAATGTTGACTATTAGTGGATTACACCCTGATGTTGAACAATTTATAGATATTAAAGCAGATAAAAAATCAGTAACAGGTGCAAATGTTTCTGTTAGACAATACGATTCATTTTTACAAGCAGTTGATAGAGGTGATACTGAATTTATATTACACTGGCCTACTGATAAACCAGTAGAAGAAGCACAAATAACTAAGGTTGTTAACCCTCAAGAAATTTGGCATAAATTAATTTTTAATGTTTGGGATAATGCGGAACCTGGTTTGTTGTTTTGGGATACAATTCTCAGAGAATCTATTCCTGATTGTTACGCAGACCTCGGATTTAAGACAGTTTCAACAAATCCATGTATAGTTGGAGACACCATAATATCAGTTGCAGATGGTCGTGGAGATATAACAATAAAACAGCTTGCAGAAGAAAATAAAGATGTTCCTGTTTATTGTTATGATGAAAAGGGGAATGTTGTAATTCGGTATATGAGGAATCCAAGAATAACTGGATATGACGAGCCCATTTATAAAGTCACATTGGAAGATGGGTGGACTGAAAGAGTTACTGGCAATCATAAATTTATGTTAAAAAATGGAGAATATAAGGAAGCCAAAGATTTGGTATTTGGTGATTCTTTACAAGTTATGACAAAATATGAGGCATCATTAAAAGATATGTTCCCAGGTTCTAATAGTAAGTCACAAGATTATATTTGGATTAATAATGGTAATATTAGGGGGAGTAAATCAGAACATAGGATAATTGCTGAGTTTAATAATAATACTAAAATACCTAAAGGGCATGTTGTACATCATATCGACTATAATACAAGGAATAATAACCCAAGCAACCTTTGGATTATGAGTAAAGTTGCACACGATGAATTGCATTGTCAAGACATGATAGGTGATAAAAACCCATATCATAGAATGACTGATGATTGGAAGCGAAAGTTCAGTGAATCTGCTGGTGTGTTGAATGGTAACTATTCTGGTTATACAGAAGGAGATTTAAGAAAATCGGCATTAAAATTGACTGATAAATTAAACTGCCGATTTTCTATAAAAGAATGGCGAGAACATGCTAAAAGTGTGGGTATGCCACAACATTTTAGTGGGTGGAGACAGAAACAATTAAATGGTAATGTTATATCATTGGCAAAATGGGCGGCCAAGGAATTGGGCTTGGAAAAATATAGTGATGTTGATCCCAGATTGGTAAAAACATATCATAGAATGTTGGATGAGGGATACGATGCTGAAATTGTGGGTAACCAAGTTATTATAACAAAACAATGTGAATGCTGTGGTACGGAAATAAAACATAAGCATCAACAAAGAGAGGTATCATTGTGCTCTACCAAATGCCATAACATTCAAATGCATTCTAATACTGATATCAAAGCTAGAATAAAATCAACAAGAACAAAAACTGAAAACGAGAGAAAAGGGAAAGTTGCTAATGAACAAGTGAAAATATATTCAGATTTAAAGTTTAAATTGGGAAGGATACCAATGTTGAAAGAATGGATACTTGAATGTAAATCTCTAAACGTGTCATCTGAAATTGGTAGAAAGTCTTCCCCAATAGAAAATTTCAATAAATTGAAAGAAATGGCAATGAATTATAATCACAAAGTTGTTTCTGTTGAACTTGACGGGACTGAGGATGTTTATAACGGGACTGTTGATGAATTTCATAATTTTTTCATAGGTGGATTTGAAACAAAAACAACTAACGAAAAACATAAGAGCTTATATATCAATAACTTGCAGTGTGGTGAGATCACTCTTTGTGATAGAGATAGTTGTAGATTATTGGCAGTGAACTTATTTAAATTTGTTGTTAATCCGTTTACGGAAAACGCATATTTTGATTGGGATAAATTTGATGAACAAGTAGTATTAGCAATGAGATTAATGGATGATATCATTGATTTAGAATTGGAAGCCGTACAAAAAATTATAAATAAGATTAAAGCAGATCCTGAGCCAGATGATATTAAATGGGTAGAATTAAATTTATGGGAAACCATCAAAGAAAAAGCTGAACAAGGTAGAAGAACTGGATGTGGAATTACTGCACTTGGTGATATGGTTGCAGCAATTGGACTTACATATGGTAGCGATGAATGTAACGATTTTGTGGAAGATTTAATGATGAGAAAGAAACATAAAGAATATGAATCTTCCATCATACTTGCAGAAGAAAGAGGAGCATTCCCAATTTGGGATCCAGAAAGAGAAATTAATAATCCGTTTTTATTACGATTGAAAAGTGAAAATGAAGAATTATGGAACAGGCTACAAAGATCGGGAAGACGAAATATAGCAATATCTACGATAGCCCCGACTGGGACAGTTTCTTTAATGACACAAACATCGTCTGGAATTGAAAACGTATTTTCTATTGTATATTTCCGTTCTAAGAAGGTCAATCCAAATGATGCAAACGTAAGAGTTGATTACACTGATGAAATGGGAGATTCTTGGCAAGAGTTTCCAGTATTTCACCCAACATTTAAACTATTTTTAAAAATAAATGGATTATCAGAGGATGAAATTATTAATTTAACAAAAGTTGAGGCGGATGAGTGGATTAGAAAATCACCATATCATGGTACAACCGCAAATGATGTAGATTGGGTCAAAAAGGTAGAAATGCAAGGACGGGTTCAAAAACATATAGATCACTCTATATCAGTAACCGTAAACTTACCAAAAGATATATCAGTAGATGTAGTAAATGATGTATATATGACAGCTTGGAAAAGTGGTTGTAAAGGAATAACAGCATATAGAGATGAATGTCGAACAGGTGTATTAAATACTACATCAAAGAAAGACAAACAAGTAGGAATTGTTCACTCTGATGCACCTAAAAGACCTAAATCGTTATATTGTGATGTTTATCACACTGTAGCAAAGGGTGAACAGTGGACAGTATTTGTGGGTATAATGAATGAATTCCCATACGAAGTATTTGCTGTAAAGGGTAAATATGGAAAACATAAAGATGTAGGTGAAATGGTAAAAATTAAATCAGGACACTATAACTTTGTAAATGGTGGAGTTGAAGATAACATTACTGAAACAAATACAGATGAAGAAGTTGCTATAACAAGATTGATCTCTACTTCATTACGACATGGGGCGAAGATAGATTTTGTCGTTGAACAATTAGAAAAAGCAGAAGGATCTATTGTTTCGTTTAGTAAAGCTATTGCAAGACAATTAAAGAAATATATAGATACTACAAGAGCAGAAAAATTAATAAAAGATAATCCATTGGATTGTCCTAACGATGGTGATGATTGCCAAATCGAATATGCTGAATCGTGTTTGATTTGTAAAACGTGTGGCACAAGTAAATGTGCTTAAAGATGAAAATAAAAATGAAAATAAAAATTGATTTTAATCAAAAAAAATAGTATATTAAGTTATGAATAATATAATAGTATTAAAGTTTTGGGCGGAATGGTGTTCGCCTTGTACCGCATTAAAAAGAGTAATTGACGAAGTGAGAGATGAATTCCTACCGAAAGGTGTACAATTTCAATATGTAAATATAGATACTGATCCTGATACCACTACTCAATACGGAGTTCACTCTGTTCCTACTGTTGTGATAGTAAGGAACGGACAAGAATACGGAAGGTTTATAGGACTTCAATCAAAAGATGTATACAGAAACGCAATCAAATCTTCACTAAAATAACTGTTACACAATAATCATTATGGCACTAAAGGGTGAACTACATCCAAATTCCAAGCTGACAGCAGATCAAGTATTGGAAATACGTAAGCTTTCAAAACAAGGATTTACTCATCGAGTCATTGCCAAAAATCATAATATATCTACTTGGAATGTAAAATCTATTGTAAAAGGTAAAACGTGGAAGCATCTTTTAGTAGATAACTTACATAATGTAGATGTTAATGAATTAATTGAAGATGAGTTTATTATAGAATTAAATAGCAACTCACCACCTAATCAATTATCATGTACAAAAATTGATGAAAATGAACTTAATAAATATAAAAATAAATAAATAAATGTACAAAAATGTATACTACGATAGAAGATCAAGCACTATACATCTATGGGATGATTATGAAGGATACGCCCATTTTAAATTTAGACCTTATGGATATGTTAAAGATGATAACGGAGAGTACGAATCAATATATGGTGATAAGTTATCAAAAATAGCCTACCCGAATAAAGATGAACATAGTGAATTATTTGAATCAGATGTTCAACCAATTACTCGCACACTTATTGATTTATACACAGAATCAGATGAATTATCTGAAGGAAATGTAGTTTTAACGTTTGATATTGAGGTTGAAATGGATACTGGGCTACCAAATCCAATGGAAGGTAACAATGAGATTACTGCGATTGGTGGACATGATTCTTTATCAAATGAATATTTTGTTTATATTTTAGATAAAGAGCAATTATTGACTGAACGGTTTACTGAAATAGATGGTAGAACTGTTCATATCAAACCATTTAATAATGAGAAAAACTTATTACAAACATTTATTAATAAGTATCAAGAAATTAATCCTGATATAATTACTGGATGGAACATTGATTTCTTTGATGTTCCTTATCTATATAATAGATTGAGAAATGTTTTAGGGGAGAGGCAAGCTAATAATTTATCGCCAATCGGAGTAGTTAATTATCATAAATTCAGAAAAGTTTATCAGATTGCAGGTGTATCATGTTTAGATTATATGATGTTGTATAAAAAATTCACATATAATGAATTAGATAATTACCGATTAGATACAGTTGGAAAATTGGAAATTGGAAAAGGTAAGATTGAGTATGAAGGTTCGTTAGATGATTTATTTAAAAATGATATTAATAAATTTATTGAATATAACTTAGTTGATGTTGACATTGTAGTAGGATTAGATAAAAAGTTAGATTTTATAGATTTGGCAAGAGGTATATGTCACATCGGTCACATTTCGTATGAAGATATTGTTTTTTCATCTAGATATTTAGAAGGTGCAATTTTGACATATTTGAAACGAAAGGGAAAGATTGCCCCTAATAAAAAATATCAAGCATATGAAGAAGATACTGTTAAATTCACTGGTGCTTTTGTAAAACAACCTATTCCGGGTAAGTATGATTGGATATTTGATTTAGATTTAACTTCCTTGTATCCGTCTATTATTATGAGTTTAAATATAAGTCCAGAAACCAAAATGGGAGTGATTCAAAATTTTGATCTAGAAAAATATTTGAAAGAAGAAGATAATGATTATGAGTTAAATGGACAACCGGTTACCGTATCTGAGATTCAACAACTATTAACTAAATTTAATTTTTCAATATCGCCAAATGGTGTTATTTATGATTTAGATAAAGAAGGATGTATTCCTGATATATTAAATACTTGGTTCGGAACTAGAGTAGAATACCGAAAATTGGAGAAAAAATATGGTAATTCTGGAGATGAAGAGAAGTATCAATTTTATAAGAAACGTCAATTAATTCAAAAAATTCTACTCAATTCTCTGTACGGTGTACTTGGATTGCAGAACTGGCGATTTTTTGATTTAGATAATGCTGAAGCTGTAACCACTACTGGTGTAGAAGTAATAAAGGCAACTGCTAAAGCCGCATCCAGAAAATATAGTAAAGAATTAGGTAATCAATTCTTTTTGGATATGGATAATGGTACAACAATTAAAATGTATTCTAATAATGTAGTAAATGTAAAACGTAATAACGTACTTTTAACTATACCCGCCAGTGAATTAGAAGATGGTGATGATTTAATTTTACCTAAAACTTAATAATTATATAATATAATTACGGGAAAAAGATAACCAACGGAGAATGAATATTGTTAATGAATTAAATTGTAAATTTATAGAAATTAATTATAAAGGAAAAATAAAAGTATATGAAAATAAATAAAATTAGACGTAACGAGGGCGTCAATGTCGATATAGATAATATGAATCATATTATATATGTCGACACCTGATTGATTCCATATTTGTCTCAGCAGTTCCACTTTTAAATCATAGATATCCAGATTGGAAATCATTAGATGATGATAAGATTGCAGAAAAAGTAAATGAAATAGCTTCAGAATTTCAAGAATATTTAAATAATTTTTACAATATCATGTCTACGAAAATGTTTAATGCACCAGATCATAGATTTGAAATAAAAAAAGAATACGTATCAAAGGCTGGATTTTGGGTAGCAAAAAAGAGATACGCACAATGGATCATATCAGATAATGGAATTCCAGTTGAAAAATTAGATGTAAAGGGATTGGATACTGTAAGATCATCATTCCCAATGGCATTTAGAGAATTTATGTCAGAAATACTAATTGGTATATTAAACGGTGAAGATGAAGAACTATTATCAGGTAAAATAAGCCATTTTAAAAATAAATTACCAGAGCTGGGAATATTGGAAATATCAAAAAGTACGGCAGTGAAAAATATGACTAAATATTTACCTGAAGGTAAGCAAGGTTCACTGTTTAATTTTAAAAAATCAACTCCCGCTCACGTTAAAGCAGCAATTGCTTATAACCAACTATTAATACATTTTAAATGTGCATATAAATATCCACCGTTCAAAGATGGTGATAAATTAAAGTGGGCTTATTTAAAAAACAATCCATTTGGATTGAGTGCACTTGCCTTTTCCGGAGATGAAGATCCCGATGAAATAATGGATATTATTCAAACGTACATAGATTATGATAAAATATTCGAAAGAGAATTATTATCAAAATTCACTGATTTCTTTTCTGCATTAGGATGGAGAAGTGTAATCTCACATCAAAACAAAAGTAAAGAATTTTTTAGTTTTTAAAATGAAAAATAAATTGACAATTAATATATTTTTTTGTATATTATAATATATAAACTTAAATAACATAAAAATGAACAAACAAAAATTAGAAGGTTTTATTAATAGATATTCACTTGGCGGCGAAGTAGATTCTGTAGTGATTAAATCAACAGATGATTCGTTAACAGTCCGAATGATTTCAGATGATAAAAGTTTATTGGGTGAAGTATCAGCGGCAAATATAGAGTTTCCAAATGGTTCATTTGGCATTTATACCACATCTCAACTAAAACAATTCCTTACTGTATTAGATGATGAAATCACAGTAAAAGAAACACCTGGAAGCTTACAATTTTCAGATAATTTATCTAAAATAAATTACATGTTGGCATCGGAAATAGTTATTCCAGATGTTCCTGCTTTAAAGGAACTGCCAGAATTTAATATTGAAGTTACACTAGGAGCAGATGTGGTAAATAGATTTATTAAATCTAAAGGCGCTTTAACTGAATCAGATACGTTTACATTTGTTTCCAAAGGAGAAAAATCTGAAATTATATTGGGATATTCTACAGTGAATACAAATAGAATTTCCTTACAAGTAACAGCAAAAACAGATGGTGATGTTTCCCCAATCTCTTTTTCTGCTAGATATTTAAAGCAAATTCTAATGGCAAACAAAGATTCTTCATATTCCGTATTAAAAATTTCAACGGATGGGTTGGCGTATGTTTCATTTAGCGATAGTGAATATAAAAGTAGTTATTATTTAGTTCAAATTCAATAGTAGATAGTAACTATCCAAAAGTAAAGATTAATATGGATGTAGTAAGATTAAATAAATCTACATATAAAGATTGGTTTTTGAAAAAACATTATTTAAAACGAATGCCATTTTCAATTGCCTTTACTTTTGGATTAGTTATTGATTCTAAATTAGAAGGGATTTGTGCATTTTCATATCCAACTGGTTCTTTTGATTTTTCAACCTCTGTATATGAATTGAGTAGAATGGTGTTAAATGATGAACTTAAAAAGAATACCTTATCTTGGTTTTTGTCTCAATCATTAAAACAAATTAATGAACCATCGGTAGTTGTTTCATACGCTGATGAAAATCAAGGACATTATGGTTACATATATCAAGCTACAAATTGGTTATACACTGGATATTCATCTGCTGAAAAACTCATGTTTGTGAATGGAAAGAAAATTTCTAGAAGATCAGTTCATGATATCTACGGAACATCATCTATTCCTAAATTAGTAGAAATGGGAAAATATAGTTGAGACAAAAGACCAAGTTGGGAAGCATAGATATTTTCAAGTAACAGGTACAAAATCGGATAGACGAAGATTAAAAACAGAAATTTCTGAATTATATGAAATTTTGCCATATCCCAAAGGAGAAAATAGTAGATATGATGCGAGTTATGATCCAGACCATACTGTTATGATAAACAAATTTTTTTAAAAGGAACTATGATAAAATATAACGAAGAGCAATTAGTTAAAAATTACGAACGATTTCTTGAATTTATAAAAAAGGCATTTTCAAATGATGAAGAACGCTTAAATAAATTATTACATATGTATTCAATGGATGAATTAGGAGAAGAAATGATGTTTGCGCCCTCAAGTGGTAAAGCTCATTTTCATTCCGCTTATGTAGGTGGATATATGGATCACGTTTTAAATGTATGTAAGAATGCATATAACATTAAAAAAATGTTTGCGGATGGTGGTGGAAACATTAATTTTACAGATGAAGAACTGTTTTTCGCAGCACTTCACCATGATTTAGGTAAAGTTGGTGATGGTGAAAAACCTCACTATATAGAACAAACATCGGACTGGCATAGAAAGAATCAAAATTCATTATTTGTAGTTAACCCTGAATTACACTGGATGGATGTAACAGATAGAGCCTTATGGTTATTGAATCAATATGGTATTAAATACAGTCAAAAAGAAATGTTAGGTATTAAATTGGCAGATGGGTTATATAATGAATCAGCAAAATCATATTATATTAACTATTCTCCAGGTGGATTTCTTAAAACGGAGTTGCCGTATATTATTCATTGGGGGGATATAATGAGCTGTAGAATTGAATTGGCCGAATATGAAAGAACGAAGAGTAAATGAAAGTAGAGGGAAAAAAATATTGTGATACAGATAAAGTTAAAGTTTCGCTTATAAATAAAAATATAGCTAAAGATTTAATAGTAAAATATCACTATACTCATTATTGGAGTGCTTGTAGATACGCAATTGGTATTTATTATGAGGAAGATGAAGAAGATATACTTGGTAACAATGATACCTTAGTTGGTTGTGCTATATATGGCTTTCCAGTAGGGCAAAGGCACCAACATCTATTTGTGACGGTCTTACGAAAGATAATGTATTAGAATTGACTAGGTTGTATATTCACGATGGATATGGAACAAATATTGAATCTAATGCATTGGCAAAAACTTTCCGATGGATAAAAGAAAATGATGAAAACATCAAAGTTTTACTTAGTTACGCAGATAATGGACAAGGTCATTTAGGTGGAATCTATCAAGCTACGAATTGGATTTACCAATCTACTTCAGATGAAATAGCACTTATGCCCAATTATGGAATATCTTTACAGAAAGATCCATACAAATGGATTCATTCCAGAACGGTATATACAAAATGGGGAAGTTCAAATTTAGAACATTTGAAACATGAAATCGGAAAAGATGGCTATAAAGAATTTTGGAGAAGAATGGAACCGCCTAAACACCGATACATTCAAATACTAGCACAATCAAAAGCTGAGAAGAAAAATTTACACAAACGATTAAAGCATGATATATATCCATACCCAAAGGATGTAGATAAATTTATGCCAGATATAGAACACCACCTTACATATTCACCTGATTCTGATTTTAAGCAGAATTATTGGTAAGTAATGTATTGATTTTTAAATTAAATAAATAATGAAATATTGGGATAGTATAGATTATAATAATAGTAAAAAAATATTAGTAATACCAAATATTACTAATTCATCTAATATTGAAAAGGATTCATTTGTAGATGTTATCTATAACCATATTAAAGGTTTAGAGCTATATGGTGATTATTTTTGGCATATTATAATGCCCACTGGCAATGTAAGTAAAAAGCTAAACTTAGGAAATGTGAAACAACATCAAATGGATATTCCAGGTGATATGATGAATCAAAGATCATTTCCTGATGATAAATTGGTAGCTTTATTGCGTGATGTAGATTATGATATTATTTATTCTCATTTACCAGATTGGACACAAGTTGGGAGATATAAAAAGCACATGGATACATCAATAATCGGATATTGTCATTGGTGGGAAACATCGGTTGCAAATGGGCCTGATAATCGACCAGGGAAACCAAAATGGTTATGGTTGCCTGTTGAATTATTAGGTGTATCTCAAATGGAAACGTGTTATTTAAATACATTAGATCAAAAGAATCGTGTTTTAAAAGAAGCTGGAGAAATATTTAATAAATCGTTTGTACAGAAATTAGATTCTATTTTACAAGTTTGGAATTTAGGAGTTCAAGAAAATAAGATTATTGAAACTCCATCAACTGATAAGCGAAATATTATTGTATTTAATCACCGAGCTGCAGGGTATAAGGGATATCCTAAATTTTTAAAATTAATGAGAGAGTATAGAGAACGGCGTGATGATTTTGTAGTTTGGATTCCACAATTAAATCGTAAGTCTCCTGAAAATTGGATAGATAATTCCAAATCACCAAAACAAGAATACTACAAAAGGTTACAGGAATGTAAAGTAGGTGTTCAAATGCGACAAACAAATTACGGATGGTCGGTATCTGCTACAGATTGTCTTATGAACGGTACACCTATGATTTATCAGGAATCGTTATGTTACAGAGAAATTGAACCAGACGGTTTATTTTTTTAATACAAATCAGACCTTTTTGATGCGTTGGACAAAATATTAGATAACGATAGTTATAGACAAGAGCGTGAACAAATGAGTTTAAAAAGAGCCAAAGAACTATCTAAAAATGAAAGTATAATGTTAAAAAAATTACATGAAAAATTCAGTGAACGATAACTATGATAGGAAATAATAATTTTTGGGATAATGGTGATGATTTTGATGATGGTGAATTTAACTTTGAAGTAGAAAAAAAGAAGTTTATAGAAAATATGGACTATCTTTATAATATGAGTGTAGAGGAACAAACTCTTTATAAAAAATGGGAAGAGTGGAACAAAGATTTAAAATCATCATATTCAAAAAAATCTCAATTGGCATTAAATTATGATCAATTATGGATGCCGAAAGATATTTATAACGTTGATGTAACATTAAAAGAAATAGATGAATTAGAACCATTTGTAGAATATATAGAAAATTCTGATGATGCGACTCAATGGGTTGAAGTAAGGAAACTAATTCATACAATGGCATATGTAGCTAATCCTGGTAGAAATCTAAAATTTAATGTTCGTGATAAAAAAACTAATAAAATATTAGGACAAATTTCAGTTGGTTCTGATGTAACTTCACTTGGAGTAAGAGATGCTTATATTGGATGGTCGCGTGATGATAGATTTAAAAAAGGTAAATTAAACAATACTGCTATTGCAACAACTATAGTTTCTACACAACCATTGGGATATAATTTTTTAGGAGGTAAGTTAATTGCGTGTATGGCAACATCTCCAGTTGTAAGGGATGCATGGGAAAGTAAATATGGTGATAGATTAATAGGAGTTGGTACTACTTCTTTATATGGAGTTCATTCACAGTATAATGGTATACCACATTTTAAAACTCTAGGTGAAAGTAAAGGCAAAATTAGTATCAAACCTGATGATTCTGTATACGAACCTTGGCATCAATGGTTAAAAAAGCATAGAGCAGATGATTATGAGAAAAAGATCACAAATGAACGTATCCGCAACGGTAAAAGTATGGGAACGGGAGAGGGTGCATCTGGCCCAGTTAGTGGTATTAAACAGCGAATATTAGGTATGATATTTAAAGAATTAGGAATCAAACAATCAGAGTACCACCATGGATTTAAGCGTGGTGTATATTTAGCAATGATGTATGATAACGGTAATGAATTTTTACGAGATGAAATACCTGAAGAAGATTTAGTGATGAAAACTAAATTTAAAGAAGGTGATGAATACTCTTTGAAATGGTGGAAGAAAAAAGCTAAAAGGCGATACCTAAAATTAATTGAGGACGATAGAATAAAACCTGAGTTATTATGGTATCTTCCGATCATAGGTATGGATTGGGAAACTGCCAAGAAAAAATATATCAAAGAAGTGGGTAGATAATTAAAAATAAAACATAATGAAACGACTAAATTTTATTAAAACAATGGCAATACTACCATTTGGGGTTACGCTACCTAAGTGGATTAGTATTGATAATGTAGAAACTCTGACCGAATTTGAACGATGTAAAACAGATATTACGTATTTTGTAGAGAATTATATGAAAATACAAACTGTTGAAAATGGACTTATACCGTTTAAATTATATCCGTTTCAAAAAGAGATACTACAATCATTGGTATCAAATACTAAACATATGATATGTTCAGCAAGGCAAATGGGAATGGATAATTTATTAACAGTATATTCAATTCATAGTATGTTTTTTAATGATAACTTTACTACTATAAATTTTTCAGTAAATAGACATATAGAACAAAAAAATAAAGATAGATTTTTTCAAAATTTAAATGAACTATATGCGTTAAATTCATCCATCCCCGTATTACCTAATCAGCGAGATCTTAAATTTAGTAACGGTTCTTATATAAAGTATACTAACGTTACAACAGATAAAAAAATAAAATCAATAAAACCTTCTCTGATCATATCTAATGATTTCGCATTTAATAATCGCCAAGAAGATATATATCAGTACATGAGATTAGTTCCAAGTGCAAAAATTATCATACAATCGACTCCTAATGTAAAACAAAACTTATTTTATAAATTATGGAAAGAGGAAAATCAATTTAAAAAGCTAAAATATGATTGGAGAGATCATCCTGAACGAGATGAAGAGTGGTTATCTTATAAAAAAAAGACCTACGCATTTGATGAGAATCTTTTCAACAGTGAAATAAATGGAAACTTTAAAGAAGAATAATTATGACAGATCCAGGATTATATAAAAAATATACTATAAAAAGAACAGACGGTACATCAATAGATCCAACAGACCACTATTTTGTATTAAAAGTAAAAGGTAGTGGTGATGACAGACATATAGATGCTTGTAGAAAAGCAATACTTGTATACGCAGAAGAAATTAAAGATCACATACCTGAATTGGCACAAGATATAATGTTCAGATATGGATAATATATACAATACAGATTTGGCAAAACAAATACAACAATCAGGTTCGGAAACGATCAAAGATATGTTGGATGTACTTGATAGAATATCTACAGGTAAGGGAATATGCTCATCATATGAATATGATACAGCACCAACAGAGAAAGAATTGGCAACAAAATTATTAACTAAGATAAAAAATGAAATTAAAAATAAAACGACTTGAAAGTGATGCAGTAATTCCAAAATACGCAAAAGAAGGAGATGCTTGTTTTGATTTGGTAGCTACCAGTTATCATACAACTGATAAATTTATTGAATATGGAACGGGATTGGCATTTGAAATTCCCGAAGGGTATGTGGGATTGATATTTCCAAGATCATCTGTAACGAAAAAGGATTTAATGTTAAAAAATTCTGTAGGAGTTATTGATTCAGGATATCGTGGTGAAGTTGGTTTTCGTTATTGGTTCACAAAAAAAGCGGAATATGTTGGAGCTGATGGTATTCATATGGTTACAACGGCAGAACCTGAAATATATGAAATTGGTGATCGTATTGGTCAAATGATGATACAACCTATACCAACTGTGGAATTTGTAGAAGTGGATGAATTAACTGAAACGGATAGAGGAACAGGTGGATATGGACATACCGGAAATTAATTTAAATATTACAACAAGGAAAATAGAAGCGAAAACCCGAAAGTTACCATCACATATTAGTTTATATTTTGACGATGAATATATGACACAGGTCATGTATGATAATACAGTGTATACCGAACAAGATATTATAGACCAGTTGGAAAACGATAAAAAGACAGGTGAACTTAAACATCCAAACATTTATTACTATGGAGACGATGACGAATAAATATGAAACAGTATATGGGATATATGAGGGATCTGTGTTTGAAGGCGGTAGCATAACTTCAATTGTATATCGTGATATAGATGATGCAGTATCTATTGCAGTAGAGTTAGTTAATATATACCAACAAGAAGATGATAATGTGTACGAAGATGATGATGAAATGCCTGAACTTCCCTATAAATGGGAAAAGAACGATGACTACACGTGGACAAATGGATTAACAGAAGTATGTGTACTTGAATTAAAAGTGAAATAATTATGACAGATGATAAAATAATATTAGAATGTTTGTGTGGAACGGAATTATTACAAGTACAATATGATGAGGAAATGAATTCATATTATCTTGCAATCTTCGAACGATTTAGTCACCGAAGTTGGAAAAACAAAATCCGACATATTTGGCATATAATTCGTTTTGGTGAACCGTATGAAGATCAAATGATTATTGATAGAGATATTATGTTGAAATTAGTTAAATTTTTACAAAACGATGAAAAATAAAGAAAAAAATACAATTAAATAAACCTGCTGGGTTTGATTATGGATTTTTACATAGTCATCCAGCATTGGAAAACAAATTACATATTGAAAATGAGCATGTAATTGTAGATAGGGACGAGTGGTATAAAGTTATATCATATCTTAATAATAATAGAAGTATTAAAGAAGAAATTATAAAACACAATAGGATACTAATATGAGTTTTTTTGAATTAGAAGAGGAATCAATAAACAGTAAAAATTCTTTATGGACTGAACGTTATAGACCAGAGAGATTAGAAGAGTATATAGGTAATGTCCATTTGAAAGAAAAGTTCGCTAGTTATTTAGAAGATGGAGATATTCCACACTTACTTCTACATGGTAGAGCTGGAAGTGGTAAATCTACAGCAGCCAAAATGTTGGTAAACACTATTAAATGTGACAGTTTGTTCATCAACGCATCAGATGAAAATAACGTGGATACAATTAGAAATAAAGTAAAAGGATTTGCCTCTACAATGGGATTCAATCCATTGAAAATAATTGTATTGGATGAGGCAGATTATATATCAGCTAGTGGACTGGCAGTTCTTCGTAATTTAATGGAAACATTTTCATTACATACAAGATTTATATTGACGTGTAATTATATAGAACGAATTATAGAACCTATACAATCTAGATGTCAGGTATTTGAAGTTGTGCCACCATCTAAAAAGGAAATTGCAATTCATATGTCAAAGATATTACAAAAAGAAAAGGTACAGTTTAAACCTACAGATTTAGTACCTATTATTGATAATGCATATCCTGATATTAGAAAGGTTATCAATACTTGTCAATTATCCACATCAAAGGGAGTACTAAAAATTGATAAATTTACTGTACATGAGGGTGATTATAAAAATAAGATTTTGGATATACTTAAACAAAAGGATATACCAAGAAATAAATTCATAAATATCAGGAAAACTATAGCTAATGCAAGGTTAATGGATTTTACAGACATGTATAGATTTTTATATGATAAAATAGAGGATTTCTGTCCAGTAAAAATGGAATTTCTAGTTATTCTCATATTAGCAGAATCACAGTACCAAGAAGCATTAGTCATAGATAAAGAAATCCAGTTTATGGGATGTATAACAAGAATATTAGATATAATAAAATAACATTATGGGAAAAATACTAGACTTAGGAAAAGGAAAGAAACCACAAAAAGATCAACAAAAACAACCACCAAAGGTGAGTGTTAAACAATCAAAATCAGTGGAATGTAAGGAATGTCAACATGATATTTATTTAAACGCGGTTCATTTACGAAAGATACCAAAGGTAATTACCGCAACACCGCAAGATGTACTAATTCCTGTAGAGGTATTTCTTTGCGCTCAATGTGGAACGTTGAATACAGATTTACTACCTGCTGAATTAAGAGAATTCTTTGAATAATAATGGATAAAACTAAAAAAAAGCAAAGCTTATTTGATCATTTAAAAGCAATCACGTCGATTCAAGATCCTGACTATTTTAATAAGATTTCAGTTGAATCGAAAAAAACATGGAGTAATTTTATGTTACTTCGTTTCTTATCAATGAATGACGAGTTACATCCAATTGTAATTGATTTTCAGCCGTTGGTTCAAGAATTAGAACCAGAGTTATTTTATAAAATATTCATTGGAATAATACCAAAGAGAAATTATTATAGTAAATATATTAAAGGTGATAATGATAACAAATACGAAAAATGGTTAGTTGAATTGTTAGCAAAAGAGTTTCAAGTTTCTCAATTAGAAGCAGAAGACTACTTAGATATATTATATTCAACAAAGGATGGAAAGGATACCATACAACATATTTGTGAAAAGTATGGAACCGATCCTAAAGAAATTAAAAAGGTATTAAAACAAAGGAAAAAATGAGTGATGGAATGAGTGATACTAACAGAGATTTAGATATTCAAGAAGCATATAGAGATTTATTTACCTTTATAAAGATATATGATATCGAACAATCTCCAACTTCTAAGCGAAATTTAAGAGAACATTTAGAATATATGCTAGGATTAGGTAGAGGATACTTTTCTTCAATAGATAAGAAAAAAGTAGATAATTTATTAGAACAATTGGAATCATCTGATGATTATGTAAAGGTCAATATCCTATAAAAACTATTGACATTTTCTAATAAATTTGTTATATTGAAGGGTAATCCTATTATTAATATAAGAGAAATAAAAGTAAATAGAGAGAATATCAAGGATTGGTCTAAAGTTGTTGATATTACAAGAATCAGATGATTTAGATATAATTTTATCTACACTAATATATTTATGAGTAAAAAAGAAAGAACAAAGGTAGTTTCGTATTCACAATTTTCAATGTACTCAAATTGCCCAAGACAATATAAACTGAAGTATATTGATAAATTATCAAAGAAAGAATCTTCTATACATTTGATCTTTGGTTCTAGTATGCATGATACTGTACAAACTTATCTAACCAAGATGTATGAGAGTTCTAAGAAGAGTGCGGATATGTTAAATTTAGACGCAATGTTAATGAAAGCATTGGTGGATAACTTTAAAAAAGAAAAAGAAAAATCTATAGATAACCTAAATCCTTGCACTCAATTGGAATTGGAAGAGTTTTATGGACAAGGTAGGCAAATCTTAAAATGGTTTAAATCAAACACTTCTAAGTTTTATAAGAAAAGAGGGTATGAGTTAGTAGGAATCGAATTAAAATTAGATAATCAACTAAAAGAAGGTTTACAGTTCTTAGGTTTTATTGATGTTTGTATTAGAAATAAAGAAAAAGATATATATACAATTATAGATTTAAAAACATCTACATGGGGTTGGTCACATTGGGAGAAAAATGATAAGATCAAAACTTCTCAAATGCTGTTGTATAAGAAGTTCTATGCTGGAAAATTCGATGTATCGCTAGATAAAATTACAGTTGAGTATCAAATACTAAAAAGAAAACTAAAAGATACAGGTTGGTCTAATCCAAGAATTTCCAGATTCGTTCCATCTCATGGTACACCTTCCACTAATAAAGCATATAAAGAGTTTATGAATTTTGTAGATGACGTGTTTAACGATGATGGCTCATATAAAGATCAACCATATAGAAAAACGCCTGGAGAAAAGCAACGCAATTGTAAATTTTGTGAGTTCTTAGGGGTTCATTGTGATGGAAAGGTAGAGCAAACTCCTGATTTTAATAAATGGACATGAAAATAAACAATAACACTATATAAAAATAAATGAAGATGAAGGTAACAAAGGAACAAATACAACGAGAAGTTGATAATGTAGTAAATGCTTTGACTGAATTATCAAAAAAGATATTCAGATTGGGCAATGGTTTTATACAAATATGAATAACTCAAATCTTAGGATTGAAAGGATTGATTTTAAAATAACAGAATCACCTAAAGAAATCAAAGAAAAAATTGAAGATGTTACTTATGATGAAAATTTTTATAGTTTTCTTGCTGATATTAATATGGATAATATAAAATGAAACTGAGAAATATTTTAGATATTATATTTGAAACGGTTAATAAGAGAACGTACGGATGTGCGATGTTGTATTTTAAATTTCCGAAAATAACGGAATTACATAGTTATATAGAAGAAGAAGATTTACTAACAAAAGAAGTAGAACCGCATTGTACGTTGTTATATGGATTGCATGATAATGTTTCATTAGATTCAATTAAAAAAATAGTATCGAAGTATGAATTTGGTAAATGTACAATAAATAATATATCATTATTTGAAACTGATGAATACGATGTATTAAAATTTATCGTTTCAGGTAAAAGTATATATGAATGTAATTCCGATTTAAAAAAACTACCACATACTAATCCATATGATGAATACAATCCACATTTAACAGTGGCTTATTTAAAAAGTGGAACAGGAAGTAAATATGTTAAGTTATTCAATGAAAAGAAAATAAGAGAGTTCACAGTAGATCCTACATATATTATATATTCTACTACAGATAAAGTAAAATTTAAAATAGATTTATAAATAGTTATGAGCAAAAAATGGAAAGTAGGAGAAATCCGAAACGGTTATGAAGTTCTACCAAAAGAAAAAAGAAAGAAGTTATTAATACTCGCCGATGATTTAAGATTACACTCTGGTGTAGCAACAATGACTAAAGAGTTTGTATTAGGTATTGTTCATCATTTTAACATCATTCAATTAGGAGCAGCAGTAAAACATCCTGAACAAGGAAAGGTTTTTGATTTAAGTACTGATGTAAATACACAAACTGGATTAGAAGATAGTTCAGTTAGAGTTATTCCTTGGGATGGTTATGGAAATCCAACAATATTACGCCAGCTATTAGATTCAGAGAAACCTGATGCTCTTATTCACTTCACAGATCCCAGGTATTGGATCTGGTTATATCAAATGGAACATGAAGTACGAAGAATATGTCCAATTATATTTTATGCTATTTGGGATAATGTTCCTGACCCAGAATGGAATAGACCATATTACGCTTCTTGTGATCATATAGCGTGTATATCCAAACAAACGTATGGAATTGTAAAGAGATTAACACAGAATTATGAAACTCCATTATACCCGAAACTAGAAGATTGGCAAATATCACACGTACAGCATGGAGTAAATCAGAATATATACAAACCACTAAGTTCAACTGATATTGACTTGAAACTTAAAAGAAGTGTGTTAGGTGATAAAGATTATGATTTTATTGTATTTTGGATGAATCGAAATATCAAGAGAAAACAACCATCTGATGTAATATATAGTTATAGATTATTTTGCGACTCATTACCAAAAGAAAAAGCAGACAAATGTGTATTATTAATGCATACAAATCCGACTGATAATAATGGTACTGATTTATATGCGGTGAAAGATGCAGTATGTCCAGATTATGATGTGAAAATCTCAACAAATAGATTGAAACAGGAAGAATTAAATCAACTTTATAATCTTTCTACCGTTACTATTAATATAGCGGGTAATGAAGGACATGGGTTAACTACTCATGAATCAATATTGGCAGGTACGCCTATCATAACAACAGTTACAGGTGGGTTGCAAGATCAATGTGGATTTACTTATAATGGAAAACCATTTACAGCTGATGATTATGTAGAAATTCAAAGTTTACATTCACCACAATGGGAAGATAAATTAAAATGGGGCGACTGGGCGTATCCAATTTGGGCGGCTACTAAAACAATTATTGGTTCTGTAACAACTCCATATATTTTTGATGATAAAGTAAATTCTGAGGATGTATCTAAAACTATAAAAGTAGTATATGATATTGATAGGAAAATATTAAAAGAGAACGGAGTTAAGGGAAGAGAATGGATGTTAGGAGATGGTGAATTTTCAGTTGATGATATGTCCGAGGAAATGATAAAAGCAGTGAATACTACATTAGAAAATTGGGAAGTACCTGCAAGATTTAAACTATATAAAATATAATAATTATGAAACCAACAATAACAGAAGAAATAAAAGAAAAATTCCCACTTACAGATATCGAAGAAAGTGAAATTCATAAATTTTCAGCATTTTATGCGAATAAGATGAGCGGAGAAAAATCTAAGAACTTAGTGGTATGGTCAAAAAAATATGATGAAACGTATGAAGAATTATATTTAAAATATAAACCAGAAATATTAGAACATAAATTGATAGATCATTTTGATAACTTAGAATTGGATAAAACTAAACCATTGAACGAAATTCTTCTTGATATGTTTAAGAAGGGAACGGAATATCAAAAAAATAAAGGTAAGTAAATAAATGAAATCATTATTAATATCAGCACCAGTACACACAGTATCGGGTTATGGTGCCCATGCAAGAGATATAGTAAAATCTTTACGGGATATCGGTAAGTATAATATTAAAATCATTCCACAAAAATGGGGAAACACACCTACAAATGCACTGGATGATGAACAAGAATTCAAAGAATGGGTTACAGAAAGATTACATGCAGGAGTTATAAAGGAACAACCTGATATATTTATACAGATTACAGTTCCAAATGAATTCCAGAAAATCGGGAAATATAATATTGGAATCACAGCTGGCACTGAATCTTCATTGGCACCTAAAGAGTTTATTGATGGGTGTAATAGAATGGATTTAATAATCGTACCATCTACATTTACAAAAAAGGTATTAGAATCTACTGTTTATTCCGAAACCAATAAACAAACAGGACAGGTTATAAGAGAGCATAAAATAAAAGTTCCTGTTGAAGTTTTGTTTGAAGGAGTTTCTAGTACATTTACAAAATCATATAATCATTCTATTTTAGATGAAGTTAAAGAAGATTTTGTATTTCTATTTGTAGGTCATTGGTTGAACGCTAAACACACACAAGATAGAAAAGATGTAGGAGGCATGATTGAAACGTTTTGCACGGTGTTCAGCTCATTACCAAAAAAAGAACAACCTGCTCTTGTGTTAAAAACTTCACAAGCAGGATTTTCAATTTTAGATAGACAAGAAATTTGGAAAAGAATAACAAAAATCACAAATAAGTTTGGTGAGAAATGCCCACCTGTATATTTACTACATGGTGACTTAGAAGAAAAAGAATTGAGTTCTTTATATTATGATTCAAAGGTAAAAACAATGGTTAGTTTTACTAAAGGTGAAGGGTATGGTAGACCATTATGTGAATTTTCTTTTACAGGAAAACCTATCATAGTATCAAATTGGTCTGGACATCTTGACTTTTTAAAGGATGGGCATTTTGCTAAATTAGAAGGTGAGTTAAAGAACGTTGATCCATCTGCAGTAAATAAATTTATCATTAAAGAATCAAAATGGTTTAACGTAAATTATAGTAAAGCTGCTGGAACTCTACTTGATGTATGGAAGAATTATGAAAGTTGGTTAACAAAATCAAATCAAATAAAATCATATAATCGTACTAACTTTTCATTGGATAATATGACAACTGAATTGGATACTATACTAAAAAAGTTTGTGAATTTGCCAGAGTTCAAAGAAATCAAATTACCTAAGTTTTAAAAGATATGGCAATTAATCATACAAGAGAGTATCAAAAATTCGTATCATCGGAAAAGAGAATATCACGGAATGCTATATTACCAAGAAGATTATATAGAATTACTTTATATAAAACTGTACATAATGAAATACAAAAATTACAGGGAGTAGAACAAGCTCTTCTTTTTGTTTCTGGTGTAGATGGTGATTTGGTACATGGTTTAAAGTTAAATGATATAAGACCAAACGTATTTTTCAAATGGTTGGATAAAATAACTATTAATAACAAAAAAATAGATGAGATAAAAACGTTAGATGATATCGTAAGACGAAGTGATAAAAAAGGAAAACAATTATTTGAACGATACATTAAACCTTCCACTTTTTATAAAACTAATATAGAAACATACAGAACATATAAATTGAACGGTATACGATATATTAAAGAAGTTAATTTAAAAAATGAAGTATATTTAAAATATTTTCAAAGTTATAAAATTGAAGGATTTGTTGATAAACCAAAACATATTTAATTATGATTATATCATACGCAATAACCGTAGTAAACGAAATTAAAGAAATTACAAGTTTAATAAATTTCTTACAACCTAGAATCCGAATCGAAGATGAAATCATTATTCAGTATGACAAAACAGGCGTTACTGATGAGGTAATGGAATACTTAAATGTGATAAAGAACGTACATGATACTATTAAGGTAGTAGGATTTCCATTAAATGATGACTTTGGTACGTTTAAATCGAATCTAAAACAACATTCAAAAGGTGATTATATACTTCAGTTAGATGCGGATGAAATACCACATGAATATTTACTTGAAATTCTACCTAATCTGTTAGAGGAAAATAATGAAATTGATTTATTTTTTATTCCAAGAATTAATACAGTAGATGGACTTGGGTATACTCATGTAAAAAAATGGAATTGGAAGATATCAAAGTTAGAAACTCACGTCGCAAAAAAAGAAATGAATTTTACAAGTGATGAATACCGATTATTACAGGAAAATAATTTGATCATTAATGAAAACGAAGACGAGGTAGAGTACTATATACCTATAATCAACCATCCTGATTACCAAACTAGACTGTATAAGAACACAAAAGAAGTTCAATGGTTAGGTAAGGTGCATGAAAAGATAACTGGGTATTCAACGTTTACAGCTCTCCCAACCGATGAGCATTATTGTTTATACCATCATAAGGAGATAGAACGTCAATTAGCTCAAAATGAATTTTACGATTCGTTATAATGCTAACAAAATCTTTTCATACAGATCTTCATTTTCTTTTTAATAAGTTACAAAATAAAGAACCATTTTCTTTTAGTAAATATGCCGATGGTGAATATAAAGTTTTACGTAATCAACCAATTACTAATTGTGATGGATGGTCATTTAATCCTAATCTTCACCAATTTGAATATCAGATATTAATGGAATCTTTTTTATATAGAAACAAGGAGTATTATGTAGGAATCAGTTGTCCATGTTGTCAGCCAACAGATCATGTACAATGGATGCGGGATACTGTTGTCTGTGATAATGTTACCTGGGCAAATCTTTTTGTAAATTCAAATTATGAATTTTTTAAAGATAACTTTTTTATTGAATTTAATAATTGGGAAGGTGATGTTACATTAGTTGCAAATGAAAAAGGGATTAATAAGAAACTTCCATTTAAAGTAGATGAATATATATCAATACAAATTGGTTCTTGGTTTAATCCCGAACTAAAAATAATTTTGGAAATGATGAAAGAAAAAGCAACAAAGAATAATCAACTTTTCCTTTTTTCAGCAGGTCCACTGGGGAATATATTAGCACATCAACTTCATATGGTAAATCCAAATAACACATACATAGATATTGGTTCTACTATAAATCCTTGGATAGTTGGAAATAATAGAGGATATTTGAATAAGAAAGTAACCGAAAATAAAACTTGCATTTGGTAATAAGATATGATTTTAATATATTTTGGTACCGGATTTTTTAAAATTCAGTACTTATATATATATTATATATAACGCTGAGTGTAAGCGGTCGTTTTAATGCCGTTTACACATTGTTGTAAACTGTGCGGATTTAAAGAGATAAATTATGAAAAATAGAAATATACCACATAAAGACGATTGGGCTACACCACCATACTTTTATGATGAATTGAACGGTGAATTTAATTTTAACTACGACCCTTGCCCGTATCAAAACGATATTGAAAAGCACGATGGTTTAAATGTAGAATGGAAGGAGCGAAATTTTATTAACCCACCTTATAGCAGAAAACTTAAAGATGCGTTCGTAATTAAGGCAATAGAGGAAAGCAAGAAAGGTAAATTATGTGTAATGCTTTTACCTGTAAGCACAAGCACTCAATTATTTCACAGACATATATTGCCGAACCAAAAAGAGATCCGATTCATAGAAAAGAGAATAAAATTTTGCGGTGTAAATACGAAGGGTGAATATGTTACGGGCAAAGCTGGAATGCACGATTCTATGGTGGTGGTGTTTGATGGTAGAACGTAGCATTGTTTACAACTGATCGTAATGAAAAAACTAATTGAATTGTTACCAGATTCCACTTTTATTAGTGAACGGAATGATGCTTTACTTATGGATAAAGAAGTTCGTAAGTTTATTGCATTAAGAGGAAAGCGAAGTAAGAAAGAGAATATTGAAATTTTAACAAATCTTATTAATAAAAACGGCGAAATAATATCTAATACGAGAGATATATTTTATAAGATAGTTGATAAAGGTCTACCTAAGAAAGGATCATCACAGGAATACAAATTCATGCATCAGATAAAATCCATCAGTTCCATTATAAATAAAGTAATAAAACGAGGTAAATCCTTATCCCAAATAGGGGATATAATACGTGGTGTAGTTCTTTTCAAAGATTACGATGAGATGAATGATTTTATTAAAGATTTTAGAAGAAAGCAAAGTAAATATATTATTGATTATGAGTATAAAAAAAGGGGTAATGAACGAATTATGGATATTATGGGGCTCACCATATTGAGTTGAATATTAATGGTATGGACGTGGAACTACAGGTGATGTCTGATCGTCTATGGAAGTATAAGGAGGCTGCACATGGTATTTATACTAAATGGAGATCAAAGCCCGAAAAAATTGATAAGTTTGATGCTAATCTATCTAAAAAACTATTTAGTTTCGGTAATACCAGAGAAAGTTTTGAAATTGATGGAGAATTATTTGAATATAATACAATATTTTTTGATTAATCCCTTGACTTTTATATAAAAAATCGGTATACTATATATGTAATGTTAAGTAAGAAAATACATATCGAAAATCACGTTTGGGAAATTCAACTTTCCGAAAGCAGAGAATTAGAGTTCTATTATTTGAAAGAAGTAGAAGAACTCAATAGTTCTTTATGGGCAGACTGGAATTCCACAGATGACGAATCACGTTATGATGTTCGTGTTTATGATGATAATATACTTCCTGTGGGGTTGTCTATTTTCAGTGTTATAAATAAAATACTTTTAGGTTCAATAGCACTTATCAACCAAAGTGGTTATGATTTCTTTTACTTTTCGGCATCAACTGAAAGAAAAGGTTCTTTCTATGAAAGTGTTATTGATAAGTTTATAAATAAAATTAAAGGAGAATGGAAATACCAAGTTATTAATAGTAATTGGTTCTACATTTCAAAAGTGAATGACTGACATAAAGAAAGCGTATAAATTAGCAGAAAAATTACATAGTGGATATAGAGATAGGGGAGGAAGTCCTTACTTTAATCATATTAAACGAGTTTTCAAAGGTGTAGGCGGATTTAATGCTAAGCCTGAATCATTGGGAATTGTAGCATTATTACATGATATTGTTGAAGATACAAAGATAAATATCAGGGAAATTGAAAAAGTATTTGGTAAAGAGGTTTCACTCGCGGTTAAAGCAATAACTAAGAAACCATCAGCATCTTATAAGTCATATTTAAGTAATGTAAAGTCTAACCGATTGGCGAAGATTGTGAAAATAGCTGATTTGAAAGATAACATAAACTTAAAAAGAATTTCTAATCCTAACGAAGATGATTATGCAAGAACAGAAATATATAAGAAAGCTCTTGACTATTTAAGTTGAACTACTCCTCCCTAAAGAAATGACATTTCTTTTTAAAAAATATAAACTATGATTTTAATATGTTTTGGTACAAGGCCCGAATGGTTGAAAGTAAAACCATTAATTGAGATTTTAGATAGTTCTCAATATAAATTACTATTTACAGGACAGCATCCTGATTTACTAAAAAATATAGAAGTAGATTATAAAATTAAAATACCTAACTGGTCAGCTAATAGATTGGATAGTATTATAAGTTCTTGTATGTTACAATTTCCAAATGACTATACGATTGATTCAGTATTAGTACAGGGTGACACAGGTTCATCTTTTGGTTGTGCTCTATCCGCTTTTAATAGGGAATTAAAGATATACTACTTAGAGGCAGGACTCCGTAGCGGAAATATGAAACATCCATATCCTGAAGAAGGGTATAGACAAATGATATCCCGAATAGCAGATGTGAATTTCACACCAACTGAATTGTCAGCAGAAAATTTGAGGAGTGAAAAAGTCCACGGTGATATCAAAGTAGTAGGTAATTCAGTACTAGATAACCTCACTAAATATGGAAAGCCTACATATGAAGATAAAGTATTAATTACACTTCACAGACGGGAGAATCATCATTGGATAGAACAGTGGTTTGAAGAAATTAATAATATTGCCAAAGAATATCCACATATAGAATTTGTCCTACCGATTCACCCGAATCCAAATGTTATTAAATATAAAAATTTATTAACTAATGTTAACGTAGTAGAACCTATGGAACACGATGACTTCATTAAGGTACTCAAATCAGCATCATTAATAATAACAGATAGCGGTGGATTACAGGAAGAGGGTTCATTCTTTAATAAGAAAGTTATTGTATGTAGAAAGACTACAGAAAGACCCGAAGGAATTGATACAGGACACTTACATTTATGTGATAGACCTAATGAACTTAAAGATTTATTTGACATTCTGATAAAAAATCCATATATTGAAATTGAGTGTCCATATGGTGATGGTATCACGTCAAAACGAGTTGTGGATACAATATTAAAGGAGACATGATGATAGATAACAGTTCATATTATAGAAGAACCGGTGATTTTAAAAAAAATATGGTTTTTGAATTTATTCAAGATTCAAACGATATAAATGTTATATATGATGTTGGTTGTAATAATGGGAATATATCATACCCCTTACAACATAAATTGGGTAAAACGGTAATGGGTACTGATTTGGCTGATGGACTTAACTATCCATCCGATTTTCATTTTAAAAAACGTAATATTATAACAACTAATGATATTGTTTATAATGACTGTACATTATTTTTAAGTATTTACCATCACATTCTCGGAAAATATGGTCTTGCAACTGCAGATGATGTTTTTTTAAAGTTATTATTAAGATCCAAATATTTAATATTTGATACTGGAAATATTTCAGAAAGTACAAGAAATAATCATCATTGGTTCAAAATTCAAAAATCTCTGTTTAACTCGGAAGATGATTTATTGAATCATTTTCATCTCCCATATGTGGTATTAGGAAAGTGGAATGTTGCAGGTGGACATCGCACTGTTGTATTATTTTCTAAAAAGGGGTTTGATAATACGTGTGATGTTTTAGGTGAATTTAAAAGAAAGAGTGGGAAAGAATATCAATGTGATGGACTTGTTGATATTAATGATGATATTAATAATCTGGACAATTTGTATCATCATACTCTATTTAAAAAATTAAGATGGAATGATGTAATATTATTTTCAAAAAAAAGAATGAAACTACATACACTACGAGAAATTAATGAAATTGAAAATATAGTACATATTTATAAAAATATAGATAGTTCTAATTTAATAACCTATTATGGATTTTCAGATACATATGGATTGATCTATGAATGGTTAGATGATTTTAAATATATTGGTAAAACTAAATTGGATAAATTTGATGATGTAGATGTTATTTTAACATCAAATGGAAATAAAAAATATATAGATTTTGAAAGATAAATGATTACAGTAGTATTAAATTGTTATAAACGCCCTCAATACTTAAAGGAACAAATTGAAGCAATACAAAATCAAACAATAAAACCAACTGATATTTGGATATGGTATAATAAACCAGAAGATGAAACGCAATTTGATTTATCTGAATTAGATGTAAAGGTTGCTACATTGAATCATAACTTTAAATTTCATGGTAGATTTTCATTTGGGTTGCTTACTAAAACCGAATATGTAGCGTTTTTTGATGATGATACTATACCTGGAAATCAATGGTTCCAGAATTGCTTGGATACTATTGAAAGTGGATATGATGGTATTTTAGGTTCAACTGGAATATATTTAAATTCAGATAACTATCAAACCCATACTAAAATAGGATGGAATGGATCACACCATTCTGTCCCACAAAAAGTTGATTTAGTCGGACATTCTTGGTTTATGAAGAAAGATTATTTACGGTATATGTGGGTAGAAAATCCAATCTCATGGGATAATGGAGAAGATATACAATTATCGTTTTTAGCTAAATTGGAAGGCGATGTAGATACATTTGTGCCACCACATCCAGAAGATAATATTGAATTGTGGGGTTCGCTTCCATCCAAAGGTTCCAATTATGGAAATGATAATAATTCATCATGGAGAAAATCAAATCATATGAAATTACGTGATGAAATCGTATCCACTTATATAAAAAACGGATACATAACAGTTAAAAATAGATGATGAAGAAAATAGTAGGAGTTGCATCACAAAGAGAAAGAAAGGTAGGATTATGGGATACGTTGAATTCACTATCTCCACAAGTAGATGAGATTCATGTATGGTTAAATGATTATACTGAAGTTCCATTTACAGAATTTGAAAATGTTACATATTATATGGAAGGTAACTGTGGAGCAACTGGAAAAATAAAAGTGTTGGATTTTATCAAAGATTCAGAGTTCTACTTTTTTATGGTTGATGATGATATTCTATATCCATCTGATTATGTGGAGCAAAATCTAAAAACATATACATTAGGAACTATTCAATCTTCACATGGTAAAGTGTTTCCTTCCCTTCCCATATCAAGTTTTAATCACGGGGATACGTCAGGCTATTATTTTGGTGGAGCGATAAAAGAGAAAAAAGAAATCCATGCAGTAGGTACTGGAGTTTGTTTAACAGATTCATCTGTAGTTAGAAATATTCCCTATGATGCTTTTTTAGACTATCCAAATATGTTAGATATATGGGTATCCGCATACTGTATAAATAAAAAAATAAAAATGTATATTCAACCACATCCACAAAATTGGCTGAAACCTAACCCGAAAATAAACCAATCAAATAGTATATGGGAAACCACTAAAGATAGGGAAGATAAATTCCGTACATCGGTATTCAATCATTATATTTCTTAAATAATTGTGTTTTTTATTGTTTTCTAATACTTATAGATATACAAAAATATTAATAAAGGAAAATTCTACAATGGATAAACTCAAACAAAAGATCAGCACAAAGTTAGTAGAGGCTGGAATATCAAAAGGATTTAAACAAGCATCCGAATCTTATCAACAAGAGGGACTAAAACTCCAAAATTTATTAGATAAACAAACAGAATTGGTTAATAAATTTAAGAAATCTTCAGCAGACGAAAAAGAGAAATTAAAAAAAGAAATAGTAAATCTGCATAAAGAAGTTAAAAACCAAACCGCAAAATTTAAAACAGCTGAAACTAAATTCAATAAAGCATTGTTAGATGAACCAGAGGATTTGGATGAATCTGTAAACGAAGAAACTGAATATCAAAAATTCTTTAAGACAGTTTTATCAAAATTCGATGTAGAATCACCAGACGATCTATCAACTGAGAAACAAAAAGAATTCTTTGATTACATAGATAAAAATTGGGATGCTAAGAATGAATCTATTAATGAATCCATTTCAGTATTTGACGAACGATTGTATAATAAAGGAAAGGGTATAATTATCATGCTCCAAAAAGATGGTAAGAAAACGTCTGCCATTTTTAAGAAAACCAGAAACGCTGATAAGTTTGATAGAAATGATCCAGCTGATTTGGAAAAGTTATATCAAATAGCTAAGAAAACACCATTTCCAAAGGCAATTGATGAATCTATTAATGAATCCAATAAAAAGTATAATTCATTAGATGATTTTGAGGATGTGGCTAAAAAGGGTTCTGTTTTCTATTTGGGTAACGAAAGCGGATTTAAACGTTCAAATAAAAATGATTATTTTACGGTTGTTGATACTAAATCCGATGGGACATTAATTGTAACAAAAGGAACTAGTAGTAAAAAATACACTATTGGGGCTAATAGATATGATGAACCCGTTATTATAGTAACTGAATCTATAAATGAAAACTTTTCAGCACAAGATATTGAAACCATTAAAGGTGTAGTAAAGACAACAGGAAATTTAATGGGATTAAGAGATCCATTGAAAGCTGCTGGATTTAAGAAAATAGATTTTTCATTTTCTCCTATACCACATATGACAATTAAGAAAGGAAGAAAATCATTTGTACTATTGAGTAAGAAATACGCAGATGATCCAGATTTTGAAGTAGGTGGAATTGCAGGTGGACTATTAGAAGGAATGATCAATGAAGCATCTGAAGGGCATATTAAGAAAAAAGGAAAAGATATATATGTAGATACTACTTTTATTAACAGAACAAGTGGAGTATTACCTAACAGTGAAGTAAAGCATATGGGATTTGGTGAATTTTATTTACAAACACCCAACGGAGACGTTCAATTTGCAAGAACAGGTGAATCCATTAAAGGATTTGAAGGTAGAGCTCATAAAATGTATGATGATGCTGGTGGTAAAATTGTAAAAGAATTACTTAAAAAAATGTTGAAAGACAAAAGAGCAGTAATGGAAGCATACGATGAAGAATGTGATGAATGCGACCCAACTGTAAACGAAGAAACTGAATATCAGAAGTTCTTTAAGATGGTTTTATCAAAATTTGATGTAGAATCACCAGATGACTTATCAACCGAGAAACAAAAAGAATTCTTTGATTATATAGATAAAAATTGGGATGCTAAGAATGAATCTATTAATGAAGCAGTAGAACCATCCAATACTATTAATGGTATATTTCGAGTCGCTAATTCTAAACAAGCTAAAAAAATAGATGGGGTATTAGTTGATTTACAAACGGCTTCTCTGTTAGGGCAAATTTGGGATGTAGCTAACGATAATGTTAAGAAAAAATTAAATAAATTGGATGCAAAGGGTGTAGGTTCTATTGTATGGAAAATTGCTAAAAAATAAATTATGATACGATTAAAAAACTTACTAAACGAAGAATATAGTGACACGTATTTTGAATCGTTTTCAGCAATAGCGGAATATGTTTTAAGGACAGTAAAGAAAAAAGGATACGAAGTAGATGAAGACGAATGGTGGAGCAAAGTTTCATTAGGTGGACGTTACACAAAATCAAGACCATCAAAAGGAAGACACATAGTTTTACAGTTTCATTATTAAAAAATGGGAAACCTTCAAGGAAGGGAGTTCATTTCCAAGTATATAATATGGGCAAGACATATGAACTTAATATGTATATATCGTAATAAGTTTCATTGAAAACTCAATTAAATAAAAATGGAATTAGTAGACGTATTAAAAATTACGGTGGCAATTTTAACAGCTATCATATCATCAAAATGGATATGGGTATATGTACGGGAAAAATTCATACGACAAAATGATGATGATAATTATATAAAACACGATTATAGAGAACGGATATTAAAATTAGAAGCATTACTAGAACGTTCCGCAGAAGAAAAAAGAGATCAAACTGCAAAGATATTATCATTGGAGATTCAATTAGCTGAACTCAAAATGGAAATTCATTATTTAAAAAGTAATGATAAGTTTAAATGTTATTATCAAGATTTTGCAGACTTAGAAAATGAAAATTTATCAGATAGCGATTAATGATAGCAAGAACTTTATTTATAGAATCTAAAAAACTAAGAGTATTTGATATGGATGATACACTTATAAAAACCGATTCATATATATACGTCAACCATGAAAGTGGAAATATTAGTAAACTAACACCTGGTCAATATGCAGTATATAAACCAAGAAAAGGTGATGAATTTGATTTTAGAGAATTCGATACTATAAAAAATCCCACTGAAATAAAGGCGATTACTAGAATTTTAAAAGATATGGTAAGAGCAAGGGGTAATAGAGGTGTGTATATATTAACAGCAAGAAGTAAGGCAAAACCAATAAGTATATATTTAAAGGATATTGGTATTAGAGATGTAGAAGTAGTAGCGTTGGGAAGTGCAGATCCTCAACATAAAGCAGATTGGATCGAGGAAAAAATAAAAAAAGATGGATACGATGATGTATTTTTTATTGATGATTCTATCGAGAATGTGAAAGCAGCGAAAAGAAGGTTATCCAAATTAGGAGTGAAACATAGAGTTTCGCGTATGAAACATAGTTGGTCTAACGCTGAGTGTAAACGGTCGTTTTAATGCCGTTTTACACATTGTTAGGTGTAGTATGAACGGATTAAAATAACGAAAGATGAAAAAATACGATGTAATTTATGCCGACCCTGCTTGGCGATATGACTTTAGTAAAAGTAAAAGCAGGGATATTGAAAACCAATACCCAACAATGAGCATAAAGGAAATATGCGATTTACCTGTGGACAATATGACAAACAAAAATGCCGTACTTTATTTATGGGCTACCGCTCCTAAATTACTTGAGGCATTAAAAGTTATAGATGCTTGGGGCTTTACTTATGTAACGCAAGGTGTTTGGGACAAACAAATGATTGGAATGGGGTATTGGTTTAGAGGACAGCACGAAATACTTATTGTGGCAAAGAAAGGTAAATTTAGCCCACCTGCGAGCGATAAAAGAATAAGTAGTGTTATGGTAGAAAAACGCTCAAAACACAGTAAAAAACCTAATTTCATACGAGATTTAATAAAAGATTGGTTTCCGAGTGCTAATCGACTTGAAATGTTTTGCAGGGATGGAAAGCAAGGTTGGGATATTTGGGGAAATGAAGTTGAAGGTAGTATTGATATTAGAGAATATTACACCTAAATAAGGTTATCATTAACTTTAATAGAAAATATTATGATAAAATTTAATTTAAAACGAGAAGATTTTTTAAATAATTCTCCATTGCAAGATAATTTTCATTCGTTTAAGGTTGAAACACCCAATACATTAAAACTTATAAAAGAGGATATTGAGTATTTAATATCAGAGATTAATATAGAATATAAGGATGATTTGGAATTCCATTTCGACCATATTGTAGATTGTGTAAAAAATGAAAATTTAATATATATACTTTATAAGGAAGAGTTTCCTATTGGGTATTGTTTTTTAAATTCATCTGTGTTCTTTTTTGATACATTTATTTCTAAAAAAAATAAATATACAAGTGAGGTTCCTACACAATTTATATGTGATGTAGTTTATGATGTTTTTCAAAACGAAGAATTATCTACATTGTACGTAGAATGTGAAGATGAAGATTTATACACCCAAACAATGTTTATTAAAAACGGTTTTAAAGTTTATGAATAAATTTACAGATATAATATCTGCTTGGGTTACTTCAATCAATCCATCAAATCCACAACAAAATTTAGCACAAGAGAGATATAACATATGTCAATCTTGTCCAATGTTAAAGGAAAACTTGAACATAGAATTTTGTGGTGAATGTGGGTGCCCAATCCATAAGAAAATATTCTCAAAAATAGAAGACAATTCCTGTCCATTGAATAAATGGGAAGAAGTAGATAATAAATATAAAGAAATTACATAAGTTATGGCAAAAATATATTGGTTAACTGGTCAACCTGGAACGCATAGATCAGATTTAGGTGAACAACTTGCTCAGTTTTTAAAATCAGAAAGAAGAAATTGGAGGAAGGATGTTTATTATATAGATGCAGAATTGCTTGATGAAGTTTCTCCTTATAATAATTTACTAGATGAAGAGAATAGTGAAATAGTAAAAAACGCACAATTGATTTCATCATATCTTCAAAAAAATGAAACGGATGTTGTAGTTTCGTTAATCACTCCACAGAAGGAAAAGAGAGAGAAATTCAAGAAGGAAATGGGAAACCGAATGGTTGAAATTTATATTGAATCATCTAACAGAAATAAAAATTGGATAGAGTGGTACGAACCACCTACTGAAAAGTTTATACATATCAATACAACAAATAGTGAAGTAATTGATTCATACGCTCAATTGATAATGGACTTACGAAAAGAAAAACATATTTAATTGACATTCGTTCGAATTTTTTGTATATTATAATCATATGGAATTAAAAATATGCTTCATATCTGATACTCATGGATACCATGAAGAAATATCAACGGAATCCTTGGGAACTGGCGATATTTTAATCCATGCAGGTGATATATCCGATACAGGCAAACAATCACAAGTTCATAAATTCTTAAAATGGTTTAATTCCATATCAGAATATAAAACCAAAATAATGATAGCGGGAAACCATGATTGGTTATTTCAACAACAACCAGAATTGGGGAAAATGATGATCAACTCCTATAAAGACGTTATTTATTTACAAGATTCATCAACAACTGTACATGGGATTAAGGTGTATGGTTCTCCTTGGCAGCCCGAATTTTATAATTGGGCTTTTAACTTACCAAGAGATGGAAATCAATTAAAATCTATTTGGGGTAAAATACCAGAAGATACTGATATATTGATTACACACGGACCACCTTATATGATGTTGGATAAAATTAACGCATCTTCCCCTGAACACTTAGGTTGTAAACTTTTAATGGATAGAGTATTGGAAGTAGGCCCAACAGTCCATGCGTTCGGACATATCCACGGTGGATATGGTGAGACATCGTTTCATAAAATTACGTTCATCAACTGTTCCCAACTTTCAGAAAGATATATAGTATCGAACAAACCAGTGAAACTAATATTGGATACAGATACAAAAGAGATTACGTATGACGTATATTAAACAAATCATAAAATCAAATAATGACTATTAAAATGACAAGTAGAAAACAGATTATAGATATTTTTTTAGAAAAAATAAACAATGGATATATATTAACAAGAGAAGATAGGTTATTCTTAAAAGATATGAGTAATGAAATTTCTTAAAGTAAACGGAAATGTATATATCCCCAAAGAAACTATTAAGATAGAAAAATTGGATAGAGATGATAAAGAAACTGTTGATTTATTAAAACAATTTTTAGGTGCTGATACCATCATTGAGGATAAAAGAAAAAATGTATATATGTTTTGCGAAAGAGTCAAAGAGGCTGAAATAATAGAAGATCCTCTAACTGAATAAATAAAAGTATAAGATGTCTAAAGAAGATAAAAAAGAAGATAAGGTATTTCCTAATTTTGATGCTACTAGAGATTTGAGTATTTCAACTCAACCAGGTAGGGCAAAACATGGAATAGGGTTCAAACCACTTACAGAATGGGAAATAAAACAAGCTCAAAGTAAAGCTCGTTCTGCGGCAGAGGCATCTAGAATACTTGGGGTTTCGTATAATACCTATGCCAAATACGCAAAAGAATATGGAATCTTTGATGATTTGAAAAACCCTGATGGGGTAGGAATTTCTAAAGGACAACGGTACACACAAAATAGAAAATATAGTATTGATGATCTTTTACAAGGAAAATATCCAGATTATCCAGTTCATAAACTGAAGAAGGTAATTATAGATAACGGATATATGGAAGAGCAATGTTCATTATGCGGATATAACGAACGAAGAATTACGGATCATAAAGTAGCATTGGTTTTGGATTTTATTGATGGGGATCGTAGAAACCACAAATTTGAAAATTTAAGGTTCCTTTGTCACAACTGTAGTTTTAATGTGAATGGGAATCTTACAGGAAGTAGAAAAGAATACAATTGGTAAACTAAAAATAAACAACTAAAAAAAAGGAAAAGTTATGGTTAAATATTATGAAGCAGTAGTAGATGTAATCGTTGGACAAACGAGTACAATGAAAGATAAAATTCAAAAAGAAAGATACTTAGTGGATGCTCAGTCAGTAACAGAAGCAGAAGCAAGAGTTGTGACAGAAATGAACTCTGCATCTAATCAATTGGATTATAAAATTTCTTCTGTTAAAGAAAGCAAGATATATAAAGTTATCAATGCCTAATAACACAACAGAGATAAAGGAGATAAAGAATACAGTATTGACCAGAACTCCACCGGGAGATCGGTGGGTTCAGGTGGGTACTACATCTCCTATATTTGAATCACTTACCGATGCATTAGAACATCATTACCAAAAAACTGGCAACACTGATTTTTATTTATCTGCCAGAAAGGGAACTGTGGAAGTAGTTCTAACGGAAGAAGTAGTTGTAGAAAAGCCTATCAAACGATTCTCATTATACGGTGAAGATTAAATTCGTTTTAATTTAATTTCTTATATTTATAGATATAAATAAATTATTAATAAATATGAAAATTATATTACCACATACAATAAACGAAGAATTATCTTTATTGAGTGAAGAATTAAAACAACTCAAAACCGAATCCATTCTAAAACTTATCATTGAAGGTGTAGATGATCCAGGAATATTAAAATGTGTATTTCTAGCAGGAGGCCCAGGATCGGGTAAATCTCATATGGCAAGTGTACTATTCGGTATTGCTAAAAAGAAAGATAAAAAAAACAAAGATAAAGAATATGTAATGTCATTTTCTCATAGTGGATTAAAATCGGTAAACTCTGATACGGCATACGAAAGAGAATTGAAAAAATATGGTATTGATCCCAAAGAGCTAGCCAATATTGAAAAAAATGATCCTGATTTATGGGATACGATATCAAATGGTAAAAATTCCATTCGAACCAGAGCAAAAGATTTGACACGTAAACAACAAAACTTTTATGAGGCAGGTAGACTTGGATTAATTATAGATGGAACTGGGAAGGATTATAATAAAATCAAGAAACAAAAAGATAGAGCAGATGAGATGGGATATGATACCTACATGTTATTTGTAAATACATCATTAGAAGTTGCATTAGAACGTAACGAAGATAGGGATAGAGTACTGCCAGAGAGTTTAGTAAGATCTACGTGGAAAGATGTACAACAAAACATGGGTAAGTTTCAAGGTTTATTTGGTAGTAACTCATTTACCATTGTGGACAATACAAAATACGGTCCACCGCCAACCAAAATTCAAAAAGAAATTAATAGGTTTATGAGTGAACCGTTGAAGAATCCTATAGGTAAAAAATGGGTGAACACTGCCAGAGAATTAAAAAACAGAAACTTAATTAAATGAGAATTATAACAGAGATACCAAAATCGGATTTAGATAGAGTAGAAAAATACGCAGATAATCAGTTGGCTCCTGTTGATATTGCATTTACTCATCACTTTTTGGATAGAGTGACAGATCCAAGAAACGGCAAACCAATTTCATTTTCAGAGTTGATCTCATTTTTCAAAAGATTAGCAACACATAAACAAAAGTTCTTAGATTTTATAGCAAAATATAAAGATTTTGTAGTTAAACATAATAGGTATCAGTTAAACATTCCATTTGTTCGGATTGGAAATAAGTTAGTAGCAAAAACAATAATGAGAAAGAAAGATTTCAAAACATCCAATCCATCTTATAAGTTTGAACAATACGAGAGATATTTAAAGGAACAAAAATATTAATTTTTAGTGGAATAATAATAAAGTATATACTTATTAGAAAATAACGAATTATGATTACAAAAGAACTATCAAAGGTCATTAATGATTTAGAGTACGCGGTAGAGAATGAAGATTGGGATTCTATAGAAAATACTATTGAATATTTAACTGATTTATACTATACCCTTAGTGATACTGGAAGATTCATTGATCCAGAAGAAATTGATTAAAAGTTACATATTGGACTTGACATTGTTCAAATAAAGAACTATATTATTAGTGTAATGAGTTAACACTAACCAAACAAACCTAATAATGAAACTTTCCTTTTATAGCACACCAGGACACGGTTACCTACGAGTACCAAAATCAACATTTCTTAAAGTAGGTGCTGACCCAAATGAGATAAGCAAATCTTCGGGGCATGATGAAACCACTCTTTATCTTGAAGAAGATGATGATGCTGGGTATTTTCTTAACTTTCTTAAAGAAAATGAAATTCCATTTGACATAAAATCTATTTACAAAGATAGATTTTCGATTACACATAATTACAATCCATCTCTGTTTGATCTGAAACTGAGAGAAGGAGTTTCAGTAAAACTATGTAATGAGTGTTCCGCAACTCTTGGATTTTTTAACGGAACTCAATTGGTGGCAAGAACAACAAATGGAGCTGTTTATAGAATTCCAAAATCCAATCCATTTAAATATATTGTTGAGAAAGTTTAATTAGATTTGACATTGATTAAAATATTTATTACATTACAAATCAATTATAAATCCTAAAATCTAATTAAATGTCTAGATTCACAATAAATAAAGAAGATGGTACTGAGATAGCATATGGATTTGACCACATCTGTGGTTATTTTGTTCAACAATTCGACCCCACGGAAGATGGTTCGGAGAAAGTATCCGTTGATTTGGATAATCTTACAACATCTCGAATTGATATTTTTGAAAAGATGATAGAACTTGGTGTTCCAGAGGAGCATTATAAGTACGTGGCACTTGATTTACCTTTTTAACAATCTAAATAATAATAAATATGAGTAAACCAAACATACCATACGTAGATAGAAGCGGCTTCAATTCCGACCATAGATTTTTTGTAGATGGAACTACTGAAAATTTAGTGGACGCAATTAGATACTTAGAAAATGTCGCAGAATATTACGAATTAGTAAAAGATGCAACTGATGATAAAAAGGGAAATCCATTTCCTCTTTCGAAAAGAAAAGCTAATGAATTATTAAAATTTATTAATGGATTTAATTGGTGTTATGAACGAATACCAGAATCACAAAAAATATGAATACATTAGTAAATATACAGAGAATGGAATATGAAAAATATTACGTATATACTGCAATGCAAAAATATGGTGGTGGATTTGTTTCATCACTTGGATATGCATTAATGAGAGCCGATCATCGGAACACGTTACGAATTAAAGAAGCATTTCCTGATTATTGGGAACGATATCTAGAAATAGGAGAAACTGAGTGGAACAAAAATAACCCTTGACATTTGTAGTAATGTACATTACATTATAGTAGTTAATTGAAAACTCTAATTAATCTAACTCAATGAACATTTTTGGTAAATACGGACACTCTTCGTTTTGGATGGATCGCACAAATGATAGAGCTATTCTTTCCGATTTAAATAGAAGACAATCCACGTCCTCGTACAATTTATATAAATTAAGCTCATCTAAAAAGGCAATATCCAATTTTGTATCTATTTTAACAGGCAAAAATATTCCTGTTAAATTCCATACAAATGGAAATTCGATGACGGATTCAAAAATAGTCATCATATCAGCCAACCTAGAAGATCCAAAGGAATTTGACGTTGCGTGTGGATTGGCACTACATGAGGCATCACATATTCTACTTTCAGATTTTGATATCAAACCAAATTTGAAAACCATTCTAGAAGATCAAAATAAATACCACTCTTTAGCTGCAAGAGCATCAAAAGTGAATGTAAACTGTTTATCTTCATTGGCATTGATTTTGAATTATGTGGAAGATAGACGAATTGATAGATATATTTTCGATAGGGCACCAGGATATAGGGGATACTATTACGCATTATATGATAAGTATTTTAATTCTCCTACTATTGATGATGTATTACAAAGTTCGTACCATACAACTGAAACGTGCGAATCGTATGAATTCCGACTAATTAATTTACATTCCAAATTTACCCAATTAGATGCTTTAAAGGGATTACCGGAGATATACAAAACTGTAGATTTGAAAAATATAGATCGTTTAAACAATTCTGCTCAAGCATTAGAAGTGGCAATAGATGTATTTGAAATTATTCTTAACCATTTAGAAGAAGTGGAAATGCCTCAACAACCAAACCCCCCAGAAAATGATAACGGTGAACCAGAATCAGGTAATGATGATGAAGTAACTGAAGAGGGAATGGAATCAAATTCTAATCAAAGTTCCAATACATCAACTTCTTCTGATGAAACTGAAGATTCTGATGGTGGTAGTGAGCCAAATTCAACTTCTGACGAAGAAGAAAGTAATTCATCTAATGGTAAGGGGCAAGGTGAAGAGCCATCTGAGGAAAATAATGATGAACATAATTCCGATAAATCCACTGAAAAATCAAATGAAGAAGCTGATAAAAAACCATCAATTGATAAAGATACACAAGAGAAAACTGATGAGTTGATTGAGAAACAAAAAGAATTCATAAACGGTGAAACTAAAAAAGTCCCATTAAGTAATTCAGAAGTAGAACAGATGAAAGAGATGGAAAACTCCCAGGCGGAAATTGAAACAGTTGCTAAGGATAATCCATATTTCAACGCAGGTAAGGGAATAGATGTTGTAGTGATAAAAAACTTTAATCAAAGGGTATTAGATTCAGCCACATTTCCTTTTAAGACCCGTGCCACATATGACGATGAAGTAGAAAAAGGAATCAGACTTGGTCGGATATTAGGTAAAAAACTTCAAGTAAGAAGTGAACAACGTGAAACTGTATTTTCAAGGCAACGAAAGGGAAAAATTGATAAACGATTGATTCATTCTTTAGGATATGGTTCCGAAAATGTATTTTACTATAAAGATGTAGACGTGTACAATACAGTTAATTTACATTTTTCATTGGACGCATCATCCTCAATGTACGGGGCAAAGTGGAATGAATCTTTAACACTAGCAACCGCAATTGCTACAGCTGTTGATATGATATCTAATGTAGAAGTTCAAATTTCAATTAGAGGAACGAATAACGGACTACCACTGATTGCAATAATATATGATTCTAGAAAAGATTCTTTTAATAAAGTAAGATCACTTTTTCCTCAAATTGCCCCTTGTGCTTACACTCCTGAGGGGCTGACATTTGAGGCAATATCAGATGAATTACTTACATCATCTAATAATTTAGATTCGATCTTCTTAAACATTTCAGATGGAATGCCGGAATATTCAAACCGGCGTTTGGGTATTGATTATTCAGGAATTAATGCACAATCTCACACATTAGCACAAGTAAAAAAAATGAAAGAGAAAGGTATAAAGGTAATATCATTTTTTGTTACTAGGTTATCTCCTGATCACAAAAATTACACAGAAATAAGAGATTCGTTTTACAATTCATATGGTAAAGATAGTAAAATAATAAATGTTCAAAATATGAATGAAGTTGCAAGAACGATTAATAAAGTATTATTAGAAAAATAATTTGACTTTGTTAATTAAACTTCATACATTATAAAAGTAATTAAAACTCAAAACCCAACCTAATACAATGAGTGAAAAAGATAATAGCGGATACACTAATGAAGTGTTTAAAGTAGTTAAAGTAGGTTCCCATTATAAAGTAATGGATACTGATAATGTAATGTTAGGAACTAACGGAATTAATACTATTACGAGAAAGAATGCATATAACAACCAAAATGCATTGAATAAATATATAACTGAAGATGGTAAAATTCAATTCAGACAAGTTCCAATGGAAGAGTTCACATCAAGAGTTATTCCTATGAATACAGTGAATCTGGATGGAGATGTGGAGCAACCAGAGCAATCTGAATCAAATCAACCAACTCGCGATGAGATAACCGATTTTATTCACAATAGGGCAAGTGAATTGAAGCCGGAATTATTGGTAATAACTGATTTGAAATGGAAGTACCTAATCCGTTCAGCACTAAGGGCAAAAAATATAATGATGACTGGTCCATCTGGTACAGGAAAAACAGTGGCGGCAAAAGCTGTGATGAAGGCGATGAAAAGAGTTGGTTATGTTATTAACTTAGGTTCCACACAGGATGCAAGGGCTACGTTAATCGGAAATACTCATTTTGATAAAACGAAAGGTACTCTATTCGCACAATCTTCATTTGTAAAAGCTATTCAAATCCCAAATAACATAATTTTGTTAGATGAGTTGACAAGAGCTCACCCTGATGCTTGGAATATTCTAATGCCAGTATTGGATGATGGGCAACGGTATTTAAGATTAGATGAGGCACCTGGCTCTCCAACGGTGGAAGTTGCTGATGGTGTTACGTTTATCGCTACCGCTAATATTGGAAATGAATATACATCTACGCGAGTTTTGGATAGAGCTATTTTAGATAGATTCGTTACTATTGAAATGGATATTCTGAATAGTGAACAAGAATTCAAATTACTTAATAGATTATTTCCTGAAGTAAAAGATGATGATCTAATGGCAATTGCAGAAATTGCACAACATACACGTGATGTTTGGAAATCCGATACGGGTACACTATCCGCAATGATATCCACCAGAACAACTATCGAAGCCGCTAGTTTGATTTACGATGGGTTTTCATTAGTTGAATCTGCAGAAATTGCAATTTACCCATTCTTTTCCACTGATGGTGGTAATGAATCAGAACGAGTATACATTAAACAATTGATTCAGAAGTACATTTCAGATGAAAATGCTGATAAACTCTTTAACGATGATTTAGAAGATCCATTCACTTAAAATAGATTATTTTTTGGGTTAGAGCTATGGTAATGGGATTGATAGTCCTGTTACCATTTTTTATTAATTGACATTTAATACAAATTTTTGTATATTAAATAAAGGAACTACAGATATAATGAAGATATGAAACAAACAGATAAATGGTTAGAACGGCTGGTAGAGAATTATAAGATACCAGAAGAAAAACAAAAGAGTAAACAAATTTTGAATAGTAAACAAATAAAACGAATCACTGACGATTCTTTTAACGAAAAACAAAAAGATAAATGAGTAGAAAGATAGCAGATTCAAGAGTACAACATATAATGAGCGAACCATCCAGAATTTTTGTGGAAGAATATACCACAAAATCGGGAGATAAAAAAAATAGATATAAAGATAACCCAAACGCAAGACATGTCAAAACCATCCAACACGTTGGAGAGAAATTTGCAATGGATGAAGCACTAAAACTTAACGAGTTATAATAAATCATTATGGAAATTATTACAAATAAATTAAATGAAGAGAGAGCACTTGTACGTGTGAACTTTGAAAAGGTAAGAGTATTAGGAGATTCTAAATCCACTCGTAGAAAGAAAAATAGAATTGGTAACACAGTTGTATTTGCTTTTAATGGCGGGCCTTTTTTCAATGTAGGTGGTAGTTTTTACTTTGAAAAAATGAAGTATAAAATTTTGGGAATTGATGAGTTAAAATCAAAAGAAGATACGAAAGAAATTGTATTGAAATTAGTACCAAATTATTAATATGGGAGAATTTATTGAAAGTTTAACGTATGATGACATACAAATTATACCACAATATAGTACAGTATTGAGTAGAACGGATGTAGATTTATCTACACAATTAACTACTAATTTTAAACTGAAGATTCCGTTTTTATCTGCGCCGATGGATACAATTTCAGAATATGATATGTGTTATTCTTTAATGAAGTTAGGTGGAGCTGGATGTTTACATCGTTTTATGCATATCAACGATCAGTGTGATATTATTTTGAAACTGAAAAGAGCTACCGATGAAATCCATATTAGAGAACTTTGGGGTGATCTAGAAATTCCAATTATTGCTTCAATTGGTGTAGGTGATTATCAACTGAGTAATGCATCCCAGTTAATAAGAACTGGAGCTAATGTAATTTTAATTGATGTAGCACATGGGCATCATTTAAATGTGAAAAGAATGATAGAGAAATTGATTAGATTTCGTGAAGCATCTTCACTGAAGTTTGATATTATAGCAGGGAATATAGCAACGAAAGAAGCGAGTGAAGATTTATGCAATTGGGGCGTAGATGGAATACGCGCCAATGTTGGAAACGGTTCATTATGCTCTACTCGCATTGAAACGGCTCATGGTGTACCATCCGTTACATCTATTATGGATGTAGTAGAAAGATCAACTGTACCAGTTATCGCAGATGGTGGAATCCGTTACGCGGGTGATATTGCTAAAGCACTTGCAATTGGAGCATCATCCGTAATGTTAGGTTCTATGTTTGCTGGAACACAAGAAACACCTGCGCCAGTCATAACAAAAAATGGAACTCTCTTCAAACGATATAGAGGATCTGCATCATTGGAAACTAAAATAAGTAATAATCAAGAACAAAGAAATATAGAAGGTGAATCTACGACTGTACCATATAAAGGTGGAGTGAAGTATGTGATAAAGGGATTAAATGATGGGTTACGTTCGGCTCTTTCTTATTCAGGTGCATTTTCGATTGATGATTTCTTTTTAAAAGCTAAATTTACTAAAATAACAAACGCTGGGCAAGTAGAGGCGAAACCACATTTAACATTATGAAATATACATTACACAATCAATTGAATGAATACTACAATAATAATATTGGAAATCTTGATAAGATTCTCAATCCATATTTAAATCCAATTTTATATAAACATTTAAGTGATATTGGTATTATCAATGAATCTAAATATGTGGTAAGAGTCGGTAGTAATTATTATCCAGGACTGTTCAAGTCCAGACCGGATGCCGAAAGTTGTATGATAAAACCCAACCATCAAAGTGATCTATCTACCGACCAACAATTTTTTATAGATCAAAACTTGTTTGAAGATTATACAATAGAGTTTATATCAAACAATACTTTAAATTAAATCATTAAACTATGAAACGAACAGACTTTTTAAAAACAATGGGAGCCTTACCATTTGGTATTACACTCAATTTATATAACTTCAGTAATACACGACCCTACTACACTCGTACCGTTTACAGGTGTTATGTATAGGGGAGCTTTTATTTCCGATGTTATGTATAGAAGAGCTTTTATTTCCGATAAAAATTGACATTATATGAAAAATTTGTTATACTGTAGCAAAGAAATGATAATGTAAAACAAAACATCTATGGGTGGAAATATTATTCCAGATGCAAAATCAATCAAATTGGCTAATGTATCTAATGTACTAACAAAATTAGAAACTATACTACCGTTTCAGTTTTGGGTTATTGGTTCAGCGGGACAAAAGACTGAATCATCTGATATTGATATTTTAATTGATGAAGAAGAATTATTAAATTATTTTCATTCTATATCTGCTAAAGAATCAAAAATATCATTATCAAAATATTTTGAAAAGTTGGAATATGTATCTAAACGTAGTGGTGTATCCGTTCATGTTGGAATCCCACAAAACGAAAATGGTGATATTGTACAGATTGATATAATGGTTGTAAAAAACGCAGAAAAAGCCGCACCTCTCCATCAACATGATTACAGTGATGACCCAGAAATGAAAGGTGGTACTTTACATAAAATGTGGGCAGATTTAACGAATATGAGATCAACCGATGAACGAAATATGATGATGTCGCCTTATATCGGAATACTGAATAGAGAGAATAGAGAAGTAATTGCTGATACTAAAGATGGCATTGCTAAGATTCTAATAGATGAACAAGCAACAGCAGATGATTTAAGTTCAATAAGTAAATTTTTAATCGCAATGGAACGACACCCAAAACAAAGGGATGTATTAGTTCAAACGTATATAGAAAATGAGTAAACGAATAGGTAGAGAATACCAACATTTAGAAGATTTTATCATAGAAGAAGGGGCACACGGTGTTATCGCTGTATTAGAAGAAATACAGGAACTGATAACCAATCCTTCCACATTAGATTTTAAATGGGATGGTTCTGGATCTATTTATTGGGGAAGAAATGATAAAGGAGAATTTATACTTTCACCTAAAACTCAATGGGTGAAAGGAATTCGGTTAAACAAAAACGGTTTGATAGATGAATTACTCCATACAGGCAGAAGACGAAATAATCAAAATGAGGATGAATTCTTACAATTCCGAATCCAATTTGCAGATACTTACGCTAAGTTGTGGGATATTTTAGAACGAAATACTCCAGATGATTTTAGAGGTTATCTGAATGGTGAAATTATTTTCTCTGAAAAATTAGATTCTTCTCTATCAGTAACACCAAATGTAATTACATTTAAATTTGATGAAAGTGCATTTAATGGAAGAATACAAACAGCAGAAGTGTTTGTAGTTGTGCATGGTAAATTTGATGAATTTGGTACTAAAACCATTGGAAATATTTACCCAGTAGAAGATTTCATAATTGAATATTGGAACACTACTGATGAATTGATAGTGTTGAACACACAACATCCAACATTGGATTCAATATCGTTTAATATACACGGACTGCCAGTAGATACCGCAATTGAGTATGCATATATTGATTACGTGAAAATGATATCGGATAACATAGATAAAATAAGCAATTTTTCAGAGAAAGGATTTACTACACTGAAACAGTTATTGTATAGATTCTCTGTTGCAACAAGAAATCAAAAAGGGGATATTAAATTTAAAGATTGGATGAATTCAATTCAATTATCAGTAAATAAAAGAATTAAAATATTAGAGTTGCATAACACCAAACCATGGGCTATGTTTTGGATCGTGTATAACTTATTAAGAAATATAAAATTGAACATATATGATTATATTTTACATAATGATAATACACTTCAAGAACTTGGTATAAGGCAGTATATTGGAAACGAAATTGCATATGAAGGAGTAGTAAAAGAAATGAAAGATGGTAGAATTATTAAAATAATTTCGCCTGACTTTAAAATCCTAACTGATAAAGAACGATTTGGATAATATAAAAACTCACGTAACGTTTACTTTCGGTAGATTCAATCCACCAAACAAAGGACATAGTGTTTTGTTTGATACTGTGATTGAGAATAGTAAAACCGAAAAAGGAGATTATAAAATCTTCACATCGAAAAGTGAAGATGCAAAGAGGAATCCGTTATCATATAAATTAAAATTAAAATGGCTGTATAAGATACACCCAAATTTGATAGGCGATGTTATAGAAGATGAGGATGTTCGAACTTATTTAGAAGCGGCTACGTTTTTATATAATATGGGATATACCAATGTTACATTTGTGGCAGGTAATGAAGACTTAACTTATATGAAACCAGCTCTAATAGAGTATAACAACAAAGAAAACAAACATGGTTTTTATAATTTTAATACTATTGATTTTGTAGAATCGAATTCACCTGATGAGCGTTCGACGGATGCAAGAAAATACGCAATTGAATATGATCTAAATAAATTTCAGAAAGTAGTTGGTATTGATAATACAGAAATAGCATTACAATTATTATACGATGTAAGAAATGGAATGTTCACCAAAACACAGGAAGAGTGCAAACAATAAATAATATAAAAATAGAATTATAAATTATGAGAACAGTAATTAGTGGAATAGTATCAATCATTGGGATGGTATTGAGTGTATTATCTTTATTATCACCATTTATGGCAATATTTATAACAGGTAATTGGTGGTATTTATTTTTATTTGTTATATCATGGGTTCCATGTTTAATTTTAATAGGTATTACTTTTGTAATTGTAATGTTAATTGAAGAATTACCATGAAAACAACTGTAAAATTGACTAAGAACGAGTTTTTTGTAGAAATCCCTAATGAAATATTAGAAGAACTGGAGTGGACATTTAAAACTGAGTTAAAAGTAGAAACTGTAGATATTTGTGAAGATGATGGTGAGAGTAAGGGAATAGTAATTTCAAAAATAGAATAATATGAATGAACATAAACAATTAATAAGAGATATTACATCTGCATTAAAAATGAGACCTTTTGAGGAATCCCTTTTTGAAACGGAAGAAGGTAGAAAGGAAATACTTTCATCATTTAAAATGTTACAATTTTCGTTAGAATCTACCCAACGAAGAATTAAAGAATTGGAAGAAGAACGACAAGATTTGTATGATCGAACTGATATGATGAATATTGCAGAATATATAGGAAGGTTATATGATCTGAAGGGTATTAGGGATTGGTCACTTAAAGGTGATGATGAAATATTAAATAAAACAATAGCACAAATTATGATAGAGTTTGAACGGGATATGGAATTGGCTGAACGAGAAGAATTAAATAAAAAAGATATTGGGGGAATATTATTCGGATGAGAAAATTAATTTATATAGCAATACCGTATATACATCCAGATCCTGATATTAGTGAATGGAGATATAATATCGTTACTGAATTTACCGGTAGATTGATGAAAGAAGGAGTTGTTGCAGTATTTTCTCCTATCACTCATTCACATCCTATACATTTGGTAGCTGAATTGCCGGGAGATTGGGAGTATTGGAAACAACATGATGAAGCGTATTTATCAGTATCTAAAAAATTAATTGTATTAACTGTAGATGGTTGGGAAGAAAGTATAGGTGTAACAGCAGAAATTGCGATAGCAAAAGAAATGGGGATACCAATTGAATATATTGATCCCGTTGAATATTTAATTAAAGGAGACAAATGAAAGATTATAGAATATTAAAATTAATAAAAATACCAATAGACAAGTTTATTAAAAAAAATGAATTGAATGTAAAAATTCAAGTGGAAGATACTGATGATGGTAAATTTGAGTTGAATATATCTAATGATGATTTTTTAATATCATACCAACCTGATATACAATCAGTATCCATTTCCAATAAAGTAATGAAAGGGGCATTTTTTGAAAATCATAAACTTGAATTGGAAATTACAAAAGGAGAAAAGGTATCAGATCAATTAATTGAATTTATAAAACAAGAAACCAAATAAAATATGGAACAGACAGAATTAGAAAAAGTAGTATTATTACCAGGTACAATATTAGTAGAGATGTTAGAAAAGGAAAACACTTCCAAAACAGGAATAATCGTATCGACGGTAAGTAAACTTCGAAAGGGAAGAGTGGTAAAAGTTTCTTCTTTTCCTACTGAACGAAAGGAGAATAAAATAAACGTTCAAAGTGAAGATATTGTATTAATGCAAGAAGGTACTAACGATGTTGTACGATTGGATGGCAAAAAATATGAATTGATGAGAGAAGATCGAAGTGTACTATTGATATTAGAACGAAATCAAATAAAATGACAGAATGTGAAATGAATAAAGTTGATTATTTGTTAATTACATTAATGGAAGAATGTGCAGAAATCCAAAAGGAATGTAGTAAATGTTTACGATTTGGGATTGGTGATAAAGAATCATTACACAATCCAAATTCAGTGGACACATTATCAAATGTTCAACGATTAAATAATGAAGTGAATGATTTATTAGGTGTCATTGAATTATTACAGGAAGAATCAATTTTATCTGAAAAAGATCTGATTGATATATATAAGAAAAAACTGAAAGTAAACCATTTCTACAGATATGGGGATATTACTCCCATTGATGAATCAATTCAAAAACGTATTATGGAATGGATTAGAAGAATTAAATAATTAAACAACCAATGTATTATAAAATAATCAAAAATTTTAAATTATTACCACCCAAAAAATTTAATGGGATTGTTATATATCCTTTCATTTTCGCACATCCAAATGGTCTGAACGAACGGCAATTAAACCATGAATTAATCCATATTAAACAACAAAGAGAATTATTGGTGATTCCATTTTACATTTTGTATTTAGTAGAATTCCTGTTCAGATTAATACAGTACAGGAACCCATCACTTGCATATTATAACATTTCATTTGAACGGGAAGCGTATACTAATGAACGTAAAGTCGGTTATTTAGAAAATAGAAAATGGTATAGTTGGATGAAATATATTAAATTAAAAACTTGACATTGATAATTTTAATTAGTATATTAAGTAATAATCAATACAAAAACAGAAAATTAAAAAAAAAAGAAATTATTTGATATTAAAAAATAAATTTCTTATATTTATACATAATGATGAAACGATTACAACATACATATAGTTTACAACCCCGCCTCCCGAGATATTCGAGATTGGAGCAGGTGTGTATAAATTCCCTTTGTATGAAGTAAAAGTATCAAGATTTTTAAAGATATAACGAAGGGAACTTATTAATTTAGGTTCCCTTTTTTTTGTTCATTGACATTTTGTGTAGTATCTATTGGAGAGTCGTCTAATTGGCAGGACAGCAGGCTTTGAATCTGCGAGAGAAATCTCTGTGGGGGTTCGAGTCCCTCCTCTCCAACTTTTTACTTTTTTAAAATAAGAGTTGACATTAATAAAATAAATTTGTAAATTTATGGAGTTAATGAAAACATTAATCTAACTTATTTTAAAAATGAGATTTATTTATTTAAGTAGTACAAAATTTGAATTTGATAAGGCCGAAAATGTAATCCGTATGAGTGAACGAGATGTACCGTTTGATACCTCTTATACAGTAGTATCACCAAAAAGGAGAGGAACCCGAAAATTATTTGAGTTCACACATTCGACTGGAAGTGAATGGGATACTGAAACAAAATGGGTTTACAAAAGTGAAGACGGACAAACATTGGAAGTATCAAATGATGAAAAAATGACAAAGGAAGCTGGTGAAAGATATTTGGAAGCAAAGACTGGTTATCTAAATCATTAAAAGAAACTGAAGGTTGATCGTTACTGTGATCATAATTGAAGGTATTGGAAAGTTATCCCTTCTTCCTCATATATGCTACGGTTGAGTAGGTGGTGGGCTCCGCGGTCTGTAAAGCCGTTCCCGAAAGGGCTTGTAGGTTCGATTCCTACCCGTAGCACAATCAAATCGTCTAATAGAAGGGCACCCGGCCATTAGGGCTGGGAAATTCGGGTATCGACTCCCGATTTGATTATTAACTAGGTGTGGAGGAGTCAGGCTATCCTCGTCCGACTTGGAATCGGATAAGTGGCGCAAAGGGTGTCATTTCGTGGGTTCAAATCCCACCACCTAGACAAAAAGGTTGACGTTGAAATAACCTCCCATGTGAATGGGTGACTCTAGTGAAGTCAGTAAAAAGCGTATATCGAGGGTGTGGTGTAATCCGGTAGCACATATCGTTTGGGACGATAGGGCGCAGTTCAAATCTGACATCTTCGACAAAAATAAAACTTGACATCAATTCGAATAGTTATTACATTTATATAAATATTTAATGATAACTTAATTAATAAAGATATGAATGAGAAACTAATTGAATTTTTCATGGAAGAATTTGGTGAATCACGTGAGGAAATTGTAAGGTTTTTATCATATGGTGGTATGTATGAAAATGTAACAGTACATATAACTGAAGATGGTGATTTTACATATTTAATCGAAGACGAAAATGGGAAATTGGTTAGAATCCCCCTACAAAGGGGGGAAATTCGGTTGGAATCCGACAGATAATCCACGTCGAATTGGTTAAGACGTCGCCCTTTCAAGGCGAAGAATAGTGGGTTCAAATCCCCTATGCGGTACAATAATTAAAATGCCAAGGTAGCCCAACAGGAAGAGGCGTCAGACTTAAAATCTGAATGTTGCGGGTTCGAGACCCGCTCTTGGTACACAATTCCGAATGAGATATAGGTTCGATTCCTATTGCCTCCTATTAGGGGGTATATTCTAAATGGAAAGATGCAATCGGCAATTATTGGAGAAGATCCGGCTGGATGAGGGGCTTGTCTTGAAAACAAGTAGCGGTACGAAAGTGCCGTTGTGGGTTCGAGTCCCACTTTCTCCTCACTAAATATGGAAGATTGACAGAGTGGTAATGTGGCGGCTTGCTAAGCCGAAGCTAGGTATAAAAGCCTACGGGGGTTCAATTCCCTCATCTTCCGCTGTCGGGGTTAATTGGTTTTTTAATCAACAGGGAGGCAAGGGCTCCCGCCCTGAACGTTATTAGTATTAGGGAATATCTACTAATTAACAGATATTCTGAATTATCTGTAATATCACAGATATTTTGAAATAATGAAACACGCTCTTGTGGCCGAATGGATAGGCAACGACCTTCTAAGTCGTATCAATGTGAGTTCGAATCTCACCAAGAGTTCAAGTAGCACGGTTGTTCACATCCCGTAATTGTGGTGAATGGGTCTGTATTAACCAAACATATCCAGAATCGTGGGATAGTAATAATGCAACAACAGATTATATACTGAGATTTTTAACATCAGTTGAAAGATTAAAAGAAATAAAAAATCAGATTACGGATTACATTAAATACTTACGGGAAAATCCATGAAACCCTTTTATAGCGTCTTATATTTAAAGTCAGAATCTATTTCAGATGAAAAAATAGCAGTAGGAATGCTTTTAAATGCAGACCGAAAACTACTGTTTGATTATTCTGGTGACAAGTTAAAAGTAGCCTCAAAAATAATTGATAGTGAAGCAGTTGAATCTGTTGAAAAGCTACTCAAAAATGTAAAAAAAAAGGTGGATAGCTTATCGGAGGATAAAAACCAAAAAGAAGCATTCGATGTAAATCCATTTACAAACAGCTATTTTGATTATCTAAATCGTTACAGCAACAATTTGATACTTTATTCTAAACCGGCAGAAAATATTGGTGACTTTAAACATGAAGATTTTGAATCTCTCTTTAAACTGTTAGTTGATAAAAATTACGGTTTTAAGGAAAAGGAGCCGGTAACATTTAGAAAAAAAGTTGAAGAAAAGTTAAGAGCATCCAGAGTGTCTGAGCGGGTAGATATCAGGTACCGGGTTCCCAAAGATCGCGTAAAATCAATTTTAAGTAATCATGAAGTGGATTATATCGGAGCGAATGGAAAAATTTATTCCGGAAATGTGATAGATACATCTACTGATCATTACACAATTGAGAATAAAATATATCAAATACGGGTATTAATAAGTGGTCTTACCGAGTTGTCAGGTAATTTAGGTTTACATACGGAAGGACGGCATGTTGTGTTTTTTAATGAGCCCAAGGGAAGTAAACAAAAGGTTGTTATTCATGACTTGCA